>OLOA01000343.1_pt1 | contig 51116 bp, 51 predicted proteins | sample 1672201 | NCBI WGS metagenome assembly OLOA01 (sample SAMEA3136658, study PRJEB25190) | human gut metagenome
GTGCATTTGTTCCCACACCTGTTCCGATTCCAACTGCTACCATGAGCATCTGAACTGGAAACACCAGTGTTAGTGCATTAAGTGCCGCCTCACTTCCTGATCTCATGTTTCCAACAAAGGCACTGTCTACAATGTTGTAAACCGCCTGCAATGCCATAGATAAGATCATCGGTATTCCCATCTGAATCATGAGCTTATTTACCGGCATCTCTCTCATCTTGTTACTTTCTGCCATTTTATAATCCTCCTTGTTTTGCGGAAGCAAAATCCGAGCCCTCTGGTGAGGAGAGAATTCAGCCTCCTTTTTCTGCATAAAAAAAGTGTGCACTTACCTCGTAAGCTGGACTTACGCTGATAAGCTACACACTTTAAAATGCATTATATATTTTCATAATGTGCTACAGAAGGAGCACAAAAAACGAGCAGCAAAACTGGATTTACGCTAGTCTGCTACTCGTTTAGAAGTTATTATATTTTTCTTTTTGAAAATTGTCAAACAAAAATTGGAAATTAGTATTTATCAAAATCAATCAACTTTTTCAACCGGCCATGACTTTCTGAGTGCCACATAAGAAATCAGAAAATTTGCAAACCAGCCGGCTGGTACAGCAAGCCAGACAAACTCTATACCAAAACGCGGTGCACAAATCAGAGCAACTGACAGACGGATTGCAAGGTTAACCATATTAGCTATAAGAAATGGCCGCATGATTCCCAGCCCACGAAGGACTCCATCCGTTGCCATCTTGATACCCATGAAAATGAAAAAGTAACCTAACCATTTCATGTAATCCCCTGACACCTGATATGCCAAAGCTGTTCCATCTTTACCAAGGAACAGTGAAGAAATGTGTGTATGCAGTGTCTCAATAACTATGAAAGCAAGGACTGCAAAACATATATCTAACACAAGCGCAGCGTGATATCCTTTTTTAATACGCCCAATTTTCTTTGCACCAAGATTCTGGGAAACATAAGGTGACACTGCATTTCCAATGGATACAAATATAAGTGAAAATACATTTTCTACTCTCATTGTCGCAGCATAACCTGCGAGTGCCTGTGTGCCGAACGGATTTACAACTGCCTGTACTATCATCATGCCAATCGATACTGTAGACTGCTGAAGAATTGATGGTATGGCAATCTGAAGCATTGAACGTAACTCCTTCCTGTCAAACCAGTCAAAATGACTTTTATACCGACGCATCCGGCAAAAGAAAATTACAAATGAAAATACCGCTGAGATACCCTGTGCAATCAAGGTTGCAAGAGCTGCACCAAACACGCCAAGTCCTAAGCCAGCAACCATCCATAGGTCCATCAGAATATTTAAGACGGAAGAAAATATCAGAAGCACCAACGGAATCTTTGATTCACCGATTGAAGTAAACATTGTTGAAAGAATGTTGTACATAAACAGAAACGGAAATCCCACAAAATAAACACGAAGATACAGTACAGCTTCATCCAGTATATCAGCCGGCGTCTGTAATAAACCCATCATTGAATGTGATAACCCGAAACCAAAGATTCCCAATAGTATACTTAAAATCAGGAAACTGATTAATGATGTTGATACAATGGTCTTCATTTTACTATAATTTCTTGCACCAAAATAACGGCTCACAAGCACTCCGGCACCTACCCCGGCACCAAGTGCCACACAAATAAATACATTTGTGAGAGCAGCGCAGGCTCCGACAGCCGCAAGTGCAGATGATCCGACAAACTGACCGACAATAATTGAGTCGGCCATATTATATACCTGTTGAAAAAAACTGCCCAGAATCATGGGCATGGCAAAAACAGTCAGTGCTTTAAGGGGCGCATCGGTAATTAAATATTCATCCTTTGACATTCTTTTATTTCTCCTTGAATTTCTCGTTTTTATTCTCTCCCCATATACCCCCTGATATAATTCACAGCATCACTTATTTCATCAATAATCTTATCTGGAATCTGCAGATTATACTGTCTTAAATCTACATCCTGTAATAACTGTCCAAGGCTTGTACCCTGATTGTATTGAACAATAAACAGGCTGTATAGAGGTATTTTGTCCCCGAATACATCCATATAATTATTAACAAGTGAGAAGTTGATAGTTCCTAGCATTGTGTGACATTCAACAAGATACAATTTATCAGGAATGTAGTCATACACATGCATTTTATCATTCTTAATCTCTTCTAACAATAATTCCTGCCCATTTTCTGATTCAGCATCCATATCTTCTTCATAAAAATCTGATTCTGACGCAGCTGCTGTATCCTCACTTGAAGGGATTTCTTCTGCTGTCTCCGGGAATTCTGATATATCAATTCCTTCAAACAAAGTACTCATATCCCCTAGATTATTATCTTTTTTTCTCTCTCCAGCGCTGTTTATATTATAATCTTTTTCACATGTAATTCCAATTAATTTATTATAAATGCTGTTATTCATACTTTTCCCCAGACAACCCACGCACTAACTGAACAAATCCTGAAAATACATCATAACCAACCCCAATCCCGGCAAAAGCAAAGGACACATGCCCTTCCTAAATGGTATGTGTCCCTATTATATATCTATATTTCATCTTTTCCATCAAACCGGTTTTTATACGATATATTTTTTACTCCCAGTTACTCTCTGCTTCATCCAGCTTCCTTGCAAGTGTCTCTTTAAGAGCTGTAAACGCAGGAATAAAGCTGTCGCGTATCAGCAGAATCAATTCATCTACTTCCTCCTTATTATATATATGAACAGAGGTATTGCGTTTTTTTAACATAAGCAACCATGTTTCGGAATCATTTATAAATCCAAATTTATAACCAAGCTGCAGAATCTCTCGTGGTGATCCAGTAGAAGAATCTTCTACGCCATGTTTTCTCATAATCTCCTGCAACGCTTTCCATGCAAGTTCAAAAGTAAGATTAAATTGTCCAATAACCCCTGTCCGGTATATATCATTATTTTCTGCCATCTTAAAATCCGCATTAGCTAATATAGTCAGACAATTACTAAAGTTATCAAGCTTTTTCATAAATCACTACACCATCCTTTTCTATCTCCTCTTTTAATTCATCTGAAATTGATACATCTGCCTGTACAATATCGAACATCAGCAGAGAATGTGTTTTTTCCTTTACATCCCAATAAAAACCATCAAAATCCCCACCATACACAGCAATATCTATGTCACTCCGTTCCGTGTTCATACCTCGCGCACGAGAACCAAAAAGTATAATTTTAGTAATAGAATGTTCCTTCGCAAAAGAAACAATTTCTCTTAATATACGGTCTGGTAAATTGTATTTCATATTCAATATTGCCCCCCTTATCTGCACTCATTATACTTAATTCTGTTCATAAGCACAATAAACTTACCCCATTGTTTTCCGATAAAACATATATGAATAAACTACTGGCAGAATGCATGGTACAATGACTAGAGCAAGAAATATCCACACATTTTGAAATGGTGAGGTTACAATCATGGCAATTCCCCCAATCACCATACATTTTCCGCCAAATCTATGTGTATGATACCAGTTGTCAGAATCATTCAATGCCCACGGAATGCGAAAACCAATGCTATAGTTTGGTTTTACCTTTGGAATAAAATTGCCTAAAATAAGATACAAAATTCCAACTAACAATCCGCAGACAAATCCAATATTGAGCTTATATCCCAAATTATATACATAGAGAATATTGCAATTAACCAAAGAAATCACCGGACAAATCCACATAACAACATGGAATACCTTTTTGCTTATATTTTTTCTCTTGGGGTCAATATTAGTTGCAACTATACATATAAAATGAAAAAACAGCATCATTACCGGAAGTCCAAATACTGCAAATGCTTTAGAACAATACCCATCTGGTTGATTGTCAACTCCAAAATGTGTTGCGACAGAAGCTGGCAGCTGTCTCCATAAAAGTAAACCTATAAAGATTGGAAGTAATGTTATGACAGATGTTAATATTAACGTTTTTTTATGTTGTTTAATCATGGTCTTTTTCTCCTTTTAATTCACTAATCCATAATAAAATCTCCTCAAGCACAGTAGCGTTAAGCTCATAATAAATATATTTGCCCTCCCGCTCGTCTCGAATTAAATCAGCTTCCTTCAAAACAGACAGGTGTCTGGAAACTGCCGCACCCGAAATTGAAAAATGATTGCTAATCTCTCCAGCAGACATTCGGGACTGCTTAAGCAGATTAAGTATCTCGCGTCTTGTAGGATCAGCAAGCGCCTGAAGCGTATCCTGCATGCTCACATTCATCCCTCCTTCATTTAACATTTAACTTAAATGTTAAATGAATTATAACACACCACCTTTATTTGTCAAGAACACAATTCCTTTTATCAATGCTGAGTACCTTTCCGTCTTATTTTTAATATTGTCTTCATTAACACCATAATAACTATATAAATCTTTCCTCTCAAACTCTGCTATAAACACACTAGTTTCCTATAAATTCATGAAAAATACGCTGGTTAAAAAGGGTGGGAAGAACCTAATCTTCCCACCCCTTGTACATTTACCATTCTTATTTATCGTATTCCAGATAAGCACCCTTCATTGGGCTTGCTGCAAGTTCACTGAATAATCTTAATACGCCCTTCTTATATTTGCGTTCTTTAGGTTTCCACTGTTTTCTTCTTTCCTTAAGAATCTTATCAATCTCTTCAGGTGTCATTCTCTTTCCTGCAACACCTACTATGTTAAGCTTTCTTTCCTCAACATCGATTTCAATAAGATCTCCTTCTTCAACGAGTGCAATAGGACCTCCATCTACTGCTTCCGGGCTGCAGTGTCCAATTACCGGACCGGTAGATGCTCCCGAGAACCTTCCGTCTGTAATAAGTGCTATACTCTTACCCAGCTCCTTATCACTGCTTATTGCCTCTGATGTATAGAACATCTCAGGCATTCCACTTCCTTTAGGTCCCTCATATCTTATAAATACAGCATCACCCTTCTGAACCTTATGATGAATTACTGCATCAAGACATGCCTCTTCGCTATCGAATGGTCTTGCATTAAGTACTGCCTTAAACATTTCCTTAGGGCAGGCTGTATGCTTAATTACTGCTCCCTCTGGGGCAAGATTACCTTTAAGAACAGCAATGCTTCCATTCTCTCCAATAGGCTTATCGTATGGTCTGATTATATCTTCCTTGGTAACATTTACATTGTAGCGCTTGTTGAAATCATCAAGCCACTTATTACATCTTTCATAGAATCCATTTGACTTAAGTTCTTCAAGATTCTCACCAAGAGTCTTTCCTGTAACAGTCATTACATCAAGATGGAGATGTTCCTTAATTTCTTCCATAATTGCTGGAACGCCGCCTGCATAATAGAATACTTCTGCTGGCCATCTTCCTGCTGGACGTACATCAAGAAGATAATGTGCACCACGGTGTAATCTGTCAAATGTATCTCCTGTAATCTCAATTCCGAATTCATGTGCAATTGCAGGAATATGAAGCAGACAGTTAGTACTTCCTGATATTGCTGCATGTACAAGAATTGCATTTTCAAAGCTATCCATAGTTACTATATCTGATGGTTTCATATTCTTCATCTTTGCAAGCCTTACTGACTGTCTTCCTGCTTCTCTTGCATAGGCTAACAGGTCAGGACTTGTAGCTGGCATAAGAGCACTTCCAGGCAGTGCTAATCCAAGTGCCTCTGCCATTATCTGCAATGTTGATGCTGTTCCGATAAATGAACATGCACCACAGCTAGGGCATGCATTACATTTTGCCCAGTCAAGCTTCTCTTCGTCAATCTCGCCTCTTTCATACTGTGCACTGTACATTCCAAGCTGCTCAAGTGTAAGCATTTCCGGACCTGCATTCATTGTACCGCCTGGAACAAATACAGATGGAATATTAACTCTTGCAAGTCCCATCAGATTACCAGGAACTCCTTTATCACAGCTTGAAAGATATACACCTGCATCAAATGGTGTTGCATTTGCATGTATCTCTATCATATTAGCTATCATTTCCCTGCTTGCAAGACTATAATTAATACCGTCAGTTCCCTGACTTTCACCATCGCATATATCTGTACAATAGTACCTTGCTCCGAATCCGCCTTCTTCAGCAACACCCTTTCGAACCTCTTCCACAAGTATGTTAAGATGTCCGCTTCCCGGATGACTGTCACCATATGTACTTTCTACCATGACCTGTACTTTTCCAAGGTCTTCCTTCTTCCAGCCTGTGCCAATTCTCAAAGGATCTAATTCTGGGGCTAATTTTCTCATTTCCTGACTTACTAAACACATAATAATTACCTGCCTTTCTTCTTATCTTAATAAATTCATCTGTTCTAATTTTTCGTACACCTTGTCTTTCTCAGTATCATCCACACACATCTCTACATTGTCAAACTGTGGAAGACTGAATACTCCGAGCATCGACTTGGCATCAACTAAATACTTACCACACATAAGGTCTACATCTTTATCGCAGCCTTCTGCTATCTGTACCAGATGCTTTGCATCAGTCATATTGTTCAAACATACCGGTATTTTTACCATTTGCAACCTCCTGTTTTATATCTTCTTAATTAAATAGTGACCTTTAATAATATCTAAGCAAATATTGAAATAATCAGACTTACAATTAATGCTGTTATACCTATAAGTGTTTCCATAATAGTCCACGACTTTAATGTAGTTTTCTCATCTATCTCAAGAAATGTTCCTACAAGCCAGAAACCAGCATCATTTACATGACTTAATGCTGTTGCACCACCACATATTGCACAACACATTGCTGCTCTGTATAACATGCTTGTTGCCATAACTGCAGGCATAGTTGCCATTATTCCTGATGCCATAGTCATTGCAACCATAGAACTTCCTACAGATGCTCTTACAAGTAATGCAATAAGAAATGCTACAAGTATAAGTGGCATTCCGCTCTTCTCCAATGCCGGACCTATTATATCTCCAAGTCCTGAATCCTGAAGCATCCATCTGATTACTCCACCACTTGCTATTACCAGAAGTATCATTCCGACTGGGCGTAATGAATGATCAAGTATCTTCTTTAACTGGGCTCCTGTATATCCTTTTTTTATTCCAAGGAAATACATTGCAGCAAGTGTTGCTATTGTCAATGCAAGGAATGGTTTTCCAATGAATCCCAGCACATTTTTCACATCGACCGGAATCGGCATGTATTTAGAAACAGTACTTACCAGTATTAATACAAGTGGTATAAGAATCACTCCAAGCACCAGTCCAAATGGAGGCAGTTCCTTAGAATCTTCCTTAATCTCTTCCACATTAACCGGTAATTTAGTAAACACTTTGTTTCCAATGAATCGTCCCCATATTACACCTGCTACTATCATACATATCAATGCAGTTGGGATACCAACCATAATCATCACTCCAAGATTAACTCCAAGTGAATCTGCCACGAGAACAGAACCTGCTGATGGTGGAACAAATGCGTATCCACTTGCAAGGCCTGCAAGAAGCGGTATTGCATAATATAGTGTTGACTTCTTAGTCTGCTTTGCAACACTGAATGCAAGTGGTATAAGTACAACCACACCTGCTTCAAAAAATACTGTTGTTCCTATAACCAATCCTGTAATTCCCAGTGCAATTCCAGCCTTCTTCTGACCAAGCTTATCAATAAGTGTCTGTGCTATTCTTTGTGCCCCGCCACTTACCTCAAGAATTCCGCCAAACATTGAACCGAGACCTACAAGTAATGCTATTCCCTGAAGCGTTTTGCCAACGCCCTTTTCAACCGTATCTGATATCATTGTAAGTGGCATCCCTGCTCCAATACCTATGATAATAGCTGCTATCATCATAGATATAACAGGATGAAGCTTAAACTTGATTATTAATAACAGTAACACAATAATTCCGACTGCTGCCGCTATCAGTAATCTGGTTGGATTTGCAACAAATACTGTCTGCTCCATATCGTTTTACCTCCTAATCATCTGATGTATCTTAGTTAATACATCATACCTTTTCCTTGTTTCTTGTAACTTTTTTGTCTTTTTCTGAGATTTATTTCGAAATTCATCTGATGTATTTAATATAATACATGGTATTTAGAAAAACAATACTGTAAAATTGCTCAATTTTTCTGTGCTTTTTTGTGCATTTTTTCATTTTGACAATTAAATGGAAGCATTATATCATTAATATTACTAACATAGGAGCATAGGAATCGTATGATGAATTTTGAATCTGATGAGAGAAATCTTCCACAGAAGATTTCCGAAGACATAATATCTTTTATATTAAATGAACATTTACAGCCAGGTGACAAGCTCCCTAATGAAGCACATCTTGCTAAAGAACTCAATATTGGAAGAAGTTCTCTTCGTGAAGCCATGAAATTACTTGCTTCACGTAACATTGTGACGATCAGGCAGGGATCTGGAACATATGTAGCATCATCCCCCGGTGTAGTTGATGACCCACTCGGATTTACATTCATACCTGACAAAAAAAAGCTTGTCCAGGATCTGCTCGAAGTCCGTTTTTTACTGGAGCCAGCTATCGCAGCTATGTCTGCAACATATGCGGATGATAATGATATTGAGAAAATTGTTTCTTTGTGCGATGAAGTTGAAGAACTTCTAAAACAGAAAAAGGATCATACCCAGAAAGATATAGAATTCCACACCGCAATAGCAATGGGAAGCAAGAATCTTATTATCCCAAGACTCATTCCGATTATCAACAGCTCAATTCCTCTTTTTGTTGAGACAACCGGTAATGTTCTTAAAGTAGAAACTATTGAAACACACCGTGAAATAGCTACTGCCATTGCACAGCATAATGCAATCAAGGCACAGGATGCCATGACCATGCACCTGATGTACAACAGAAGATGCATTAATTCTAAACAGAATTTATAATATATTGTAAACAGCCTTCATATAATGCTTTACATTTATATGAATATGTGCTTTAATAGTGCCTGTACAAATCAATTATATAAGCAGAGTAGGAATATGTGCGTTAAGTGCCATATGGACAGGGAGTTGCCATACGGACGAAAAGATTTCTTGCGATACATAATCCGCATCCCGCTGCTACATATACTGGTCAACAGCCTCTTATGTAGTGCGAATACTACTGCAAAGGAGGTTATTTTTATGTCAATTTTATTAAAAAATTTTGCATTTTCAGCAAAAGAATTCAAATGTCTCAAGTCAATTGTTGCTGCGGCACTTCTCGTCGCACTTCACACTGTTTTAGCAGTTTTTGTATCTATTAATGTAACCCCGGCACTCAGAATTTCAGTATCTTTCCTCGCCAATTGTGCAATTGGATACATGTTTGGTCCTGTTATGGGATTCATGTGCGGAGGACTTGGCGATATAATCCAGTATATTATTAAGCCAACTGGTCCTTATTTCCCGGGCTGGACATTAAGTGCTGCTTTAGCTGGGCTTATCTATGGTTTATTTTTCTATGACTGCAACATCAAAATTTCCAAGAAAAAAGTAACAGGTGAAAAACGCAGCCTTTTAGAGATTATAGATTTCAAATTCCTTATTAGAGTTGTGCTTGCCCTTACTATTGATACACTTCTTGTAAATGTTCTTCTTGGAACATACTGGTGCAGCATAATGTACGGAAAAGGATTTATGTTTTATCTTACAATGAGATTTACCAAAAATCTAATCCAGCTGCCTATCAACATTTTCTTAACTTACAATGTTATAGGAATCGTTAAAGTAATTAATAATAAAATATATAAAAACGAATAAACAAAACGCAGGATATAGTGACTAACTCCCATATATCCTGCGTTTTTCTTATTTATCATTGCTTACTGCGTATTTAATCCGCTCTCCTGCTAATCTTTGCATGGCTTCAATTATTGATATGGAACTCTTATGAAACAATATATCCTAAAAAAGTGAGATTTTCCCTGTTTATACCCTCTTATAAATAATTGGTTCATCATATCCAAAAGTTCTTTTTCCGTTAACTTCCATGCTTTCAGATACTTCCAGGCAGCTATCAGAAAACTTTTCCCAAAGCTTAAATGTCATTACCGGTGAAAACTGGCTTATGCTGCCTCCCTCCCAGATTCCACTCTTTTCATGATAAAATGCGGGTGTAAACTTTTCAGATTTTTTCAGTTCAGCATAATCAACATTCTTCATAGAATTATATGAAAATGTATTCTTGTCTTCTCCTGCTGGAATTTCATATGAAGAAAGAACAATTCCGTCGTCAGTTTCCATAATAAGGAAAATATGTGGTGATGCATGGCGTTTTCCATTGGTTTCATAATAACTTTCTTCAACAACAAATTTCCCATTAAAATCCTTAGGAATGTTTTTTATTTTATCATTACATATAGTATTGATGTGTTCTGCATAAGGATATATTTTTCCTGCCTTCTGCATCATATCAAACTGTTCTTTGTTATCAAAATGTCCTGTCATCATTCCTATAAATTTATCAAGTTTCATCTTATTTTTGCCTCCATCTTTAAATTTTATATAATTAATTTCGATGATTCACTACTCCATACCATCCTTAAGCCATTTGGCAATATTGGTGAAATCTATCTTAAGATTATCATCATATATATTCACCGGAACTGGCTTGTCAAATCCATAAATAACAGGATACACATCACTCTCGAAGAAATACACCAGAACCTTCTCCTGCATGTAATCAACTATCCAGTATTCACGCACCCCTGCTTCAATATACTTGGATAACTTCAAAGTGTAGTCCTTTTTCTTAGTAGATGGAGAAATTACTTCTACAAGAAAATCCGGTGCACCATATACACCAAAACGCTGAATCTTAGAAGAATCACATACAATGCCGACATCTGGCTGAACCATAGTCTTTTCATCACAATCAAGCTGTACATCTACTGGTGCAATAAAAGGACGACAGTTACCACCATTCTCCACAATAAAATTAGCAATCTGACGATGAATCTCTCCTCCAATTGACTGATGTCCAAAGGTTGGTGAAGCCATATCATAGAAATATCCATCAATCAGCTCAACCCTCTGTTCATCAGGCAAGGTACGGTAATCATCTACAGTATAACTTCCGTTCCTCTCACATCTGTTGTATACATGCTCTCTTACCTCAAGCGGTTCTTCAAAAAAATGCTCCAAAGCCAGAAGCGTATCGTATCTTGGATTCACCGTCTCCCCGGAAAAAATCTTCTGCACAGTACCTAATGGTACACCTGATAAATTGGCAATCTGTGCATATGTATAACCCTTTTCCTTCTTCTTATCCTTCATCTCCTGAATAGTCATAGCAATACCTCATTATGAAAAAACACGAATATCTGTTACCATTTTGATAGTAATAAAATATCCATATGTCAATCTGGAAATATCCAAAATATATCCATTTCATGTTATGCACTTCCATATTTTAACCGTTTTATGATTGAAATAAGAACATTTACCGATAAATTATCCGACATAACCACATTTGACATGATAACACTGTAATGAAATTATCAAGATGATTGCCGGAGATGGAAAGATTTAATCTTTCTGAGAAGGACGCTGAGCAGACTATCTGAAAAGATGACAAGCGACGCGCCGACAACTACCACTACTATACAAACCGTATGTTAGGCGCTGCTGGCAACTTTGATATTTCGCAAAAACTCCAATCCCCCTATACATATAAAAAGGCTCTGCCTTACATCAGCAGAGCCTCTGACATTTTCCTTCAAAACCTATGGTTTCTAGCCAGATTGTGGTAAATGTCAAACCCGTATAAAGCTCATAAGGCACTACTCTCTGGCACAACACCTTACTTCTTAGCTTGGCAGGTACTCAAGTTACCTATCTTTAATATTATATTACCTATCTTCAAGAAATATGTCAATTACAAATATTTTATTTTACTAAAAATTTATAATTTGTATTTTAAAAATCAAAATCCCATCTTCTTAAGTCCCGCAACAACCTGCACATAAAATTCCCGAACATCAAATCCTTTAATGTTCTCCCTATTAAGGTCTATCATATCACCATGCGATATGCCTCTTTTACCGCTAACAGTAAGAAACTGATAGTTCTGTCCCCATCGAAAGGATTCTTCTCCAACAAGTCCGTCATTTGGTCCGTCAAAATATTTCACCAGTGGATATGTAAAATTAAGCGGAAATCTTCCAGAAGCCGGATGGTTTAGTTTAGAACCAACGGACTGATAATAAATGTCTGGATTATCCTTTATTTCATTGTTGAATTCACTGCATTTTTCTGATGTAAGGTCATATACGGCAGCAAGAAAATCAGGGTTAATATCTCCGAGTTTAGCCGCTCCAGCGTTATATGCATTTGCAACCATCTGCTGCTGTTTTTCAGGAATTTTGCCCAGAAGGTAATCAGCGAACTGACAGCCCCTGTGTGGTGTATTTATCGTTGTAAGAGAAGCCACATAAGGTGCAATATCTGTAAGCGCTAACGCTGCCCTCATGTCAAGTCCTCCTTTTGAATGAGCAATTACATTTACTTTCTCACAACCTGTCTCTCTTATAATCTGATGAATCCTTTGTGCCAGCTCTTTAGCACTGTCTCGCACAGCCGCGGCACTGTTATGATTTCCATAGTAAATCACTGCACCATTAGCCTCAAGCTCTGCCGGTATTCTTCCCCAGTAATTAAGATGTTCAAAATCCCTGAAAAATACGCCATGCACCATAAGAATAGGATATTTAGTACTGCATATCCGCTGTTCTTTGCGCTGCAGATTTCTCTTAGCACGCATTTTCTCCATGCGGACTTCCTCACCAACTGTCTTTATAATAATATGAAGCATGACAAGATGTGCAACAGGTATCCATCCGCACACGATTCCAAGCACTCTCCATCTGATTCCAAGCTGCTCAGATGTCGCATACACCATAATAATTCCTATCCAGAATATTATGCTTTCCACAAGAATTCCTATCCCTGCCCGGATAAGCCAGTAAACTGGCGCTTTTACTATTCCTGCCGGACCACCAAACCATTTTTCATAACAGCCTGTAAACCCTATTATCAGATATATTGATAATATTACTGTCGTCCAGCAGAATATTTTCAGCATAATTCTGCCAAAGTTACATACTTTAATTCTCCCCATAATTAATCTCCCCTATTGTTTTTCTCAACTTTCTTGCCGCCGAACTCACCGGGTGTCTGCTGTCATAGACAAGACATATATTTCTCTTCGGAATATTATCCTTAAGAGATATCTTCACAATCTCTTTCTTATCAATCGATTCCTGCGCCATTGTCTCTGGTAAGAATGCAAGTCCTAATTCACATTTTACAAGAGGAAGTATCTGGTCTGTTGTCGCAGCCTCCGTATCAGGCTCTAATTCAACCCCATGTGACATAAATAAATCTTTATAGAATCTGAATGTCATAGTCTCTCTGCCAAGGCATATCAGTGGATAATCCGTCAATTCTCTTATTGATAATTCCTGACTTCCCAATGCTGTAAATGTAGTTCCTCCGACAAGTATTTCCTGAAAAGAATGCAGCACCACCGTCTTTAGTGATGAATCTGCGTACACAGGTGATGATACCACTGCAAAGTCTACCAGTCCATTTTTTACTGCATCAACCGCCTCCGGCGTTGAATGATTATATATCTTAAGCCGGATTCCGGGATTGACCATGTGAAATGCTTTTAACTTATCAAGAAGAAATATATTAAGCGCAGTCTCACTTGCCCCTATGGAAATACTGCCATGTGAAAGACTTGCACTGTCCGCAAGCTCTTCTTCTGCTGCCATAAGCTGTGTCATAGCCGCTGTAACCCTTATATACAGTTTTTCCCCCTCTGGTGTAAGCTGTATTCCCCGGTTATTTCTTACAAACAGTGTTGAATTAATCTGCTGTTCCAGACAGTTCATTGCCCTTGTAACATTAGGCTGGCTGCTTCCTAACGCCTGAGCGGCTTTCGTAAAATTCTTGTACCTGGCTACATAATAAAATATCTTGTAATACTCAAAATTAACGTCCATAACTTATCACTCCGTAATATCTGACATATCATATTGTTATAGCATTTATATCAATTATAGTTTTTACTTATTTCTGCCACAATAGTATAATCTAGCCGAAAATGAAAAACAAGAAGGAGCTGATGATTATGAAAGAAAAAACTATCTTTCCAAGAGAAGAAAAATCTGAGGTTTTATTTGATAAAATTCTAAATGACCCATGGGCTTATAATAAACTTTTCCAGACATTCTGTAACAATCTGTTTTGCAATGATGATTCTGAAGCAATACTTTCTCCGCTTCAATTCACGGAAGCATTATTCAACTGCTATTCTAATAAAGACTTATCTGCATTTCTTATGGCTATCACGCAAAATACCATGTTTGATTTACTGAGAAATTCATTTCTTATTCCATACCGCTTCAACGCTGATGGAAAGCAGAATCCCATAATTATGACCGACGATAAAGGTATGCTTCTTCCAGAATTTGCTGATTCTGTTCACGAAAAAGACTATCAGCATTTTTATAACATTTATAAGAACCTTGATAATAATAAAAATATGTTTCTTGCCGAGGCTTACAGATACAGTCACACATATGGTGATGACCCGTCTGTAGTTGAGCAGCAGATTCTTGAGAAAAGCACTGGTATACTGCTTATCCGTGAACTGCCTGACACTGTCAAGATGAAGGAAACTGAAGCTGAAGCGTACAGTGCTGTATGGGATCTTATGCTTGAGCTTGAGAAGAATCTTCCAATGGCATACATATTCTATGGTCAGGATTCATTCGTTGAACACAATGAACATTTTGATGAACTTGGAATTTTCCTTCCTAATTCTATATTCTTACGAAACCTTGAACACCATGTTAAGAAAGCAGAGGCGATTATATATGCCAAGGACTAATTACATTGACATTATGGAAAAAAATCATATGGAAATTCCGTGGCACGACTATACGAATGCCGACAGCAATGCATTAATTGCTAATGCAGACCTTATAGAAAAAGCCTCCGTTATCGGTCGTGTAGGTCTGATTATGCTATCATGCGGCACTGGTGCATGGCGTGTCCGTACATCTATGAATAAGCTATCCAAGGAACTTGGAGTAACCTGTACCGTGGATGTTGGCCTTATGTCTATTGAATTTAACTGCTTTGATGGTAATGACTGCGTATCACAGTCGTTAAGCATTGCCAATACCGGTGTTAATACCTCCAAGCTTTACAGAATGGAACAATTTGTTGACAATTTCCCTAATGAAGAGGCCCACCTTACAGGTGAAATGATTCATAAAAGGCTTGATGAAATTGAACAGATACATACCCTGTATTCACCGGTCAAGCTTGGACTTGCTGCCGCTCTAGCATGCTGCGGATTCACATTTCTGCTTGGCGGCGGTCCTATAGAGATGCTTTTCGCATTCATTGCAGCCGGAACAGGTAATCTTATAAGGACAAAGCTTATTAAACATCATTTTACACTATTCATGAATATAGCAGTTTCTATATCTGCATCATGCCTTATATATGCAATTCTGCTTAAACTTGCTATTCTGATGTTTAATATCCCTTTTGTACATGAAGCCGGATACATATGTTCCATGCTTTTCATAATACCGGGATTTCCTTTCATCACCAGCGGCATTGACCTTGCAAAGCTCGACCTGCGATCAGGTATTGAAAGGCTGACATATTCAATAATTATTGTACTGGTTGCTACTGTGTTTGCATGGATTATGGCTTTATTACTACATTTACAGCCAGAAGAATTTACAACATTACATATTGGAAAAATGTTACATCTGATATTAAGACTTGTTGCCAGCTTCTGCGGTGTGTTCGGATTCTCTATTATGTTTAACAGTTCCGTTCCAATGGCGGCAATGGCGGCTCTTATCGGTTGTATTGCCAATACCCTGCGTCTTGAACTGGTTGATTTTACAGGCATGCCTGCCGCTGCTGCCGCATTTATTGGTGCTGCCACTGCAGGACTCCTTGCCTCATTTATTAAAAATTATAATGGATATCCTAGAATATCACTTACAGTTCCTTCCATAGTTATTATGGTACCCGGACTTTATTTATACCGTGCAATATACAATTTCGGCATAATGTCCCTGACAGAAGCAGTCTCATGGTTTACATCAGCAATTCTGATAATTGTTGCACTTCCGCTCGGACTTATATTTGCCAGAATTCTTACGGACCGCACATTCCGTTATTGCACTTAATATTAACTATACATTTATATAAGGAGGAATTATTATTATGCTTACTTCTGTAACAGGTATTAACTGGGGCGACGAGGGCAAAGGTCGTGTAATTGATCTTCTTGCTGAAAATGCAGATATAGTCGTCAGGTATCAGGGCGGCAATAACGCCGGTCACACCGTTGTAACTAATCAGGGAAAATTCGTTCTTAATCTACTGCCATCAGGAATTCTTCACCCAGATGTAATATGCATTCTTGGTGATGGCATGGTTGTTGACCTTGAACATCTTGCCAATGAAATAAAACAGATTGAAGACAGAGGAATACAGATTAATCCAAAACATTTGAAATTATCTAAAAAAGCTACAATATCTATGCCATGGCACAGGATACAGGATGAACTTGAAGAAAACAGACTGGAACGAACCGGCTCTGCTTTCGGTTCTACAAGACGAGGCATAGCATATGCCTACAGTGACAAATACAGAAAAAAAACTCTGCGTCTCGGCGACCTGCTTCACTTAGATGATACAGCTGTACAGGCAAGACTAAAAACTATTCTTGAATCCAAGAACCTTGAGCTTGCCGGCTGCTATCATCAGGAGCCTATGTCATATCCGGCACTTCTTGACTGGTGCAGGGAACAGGCTGAAAGGTTCAGCAAATACATATGCGATACAGGCACATTTATAGACAAAGCATTATCCTGTGGTAAAAAAGTTATTCTTGAGGCACAGCTGGGTGCATTAAGAGATATTGATTACGGTATCTTCCCTTACACATCAAGTTCATCAACCATATCAGCCTATGGTCCTATAGGTGCAGGAATCCCTGGAAGACACGCTGACCATGTTGTTGGCGTGCTTAAAGCCTATTCTACCTGTGTCGGTGCAGGACCTTTTGTTGCTGAAAATGCTGTTTCAGAAAAATGGCAGCAAGACTTAAGAACAGCCGGTGGTGAATTCGGTGCTGCAACAGGCCGTCCTCGCCGTGTTGGTCCTTTTGATGCAGTTGCAAGCAGATACGGACTCAGATGCCAGCATGCAGACAAAATCGCACTAACCAAGCTTGATGTATTAAGCTCTATGAAAGAAATTCCTATAATTACAGGCTACAATGACCCAAACGGCTCTCTGGTTGAATTTGACCCAACTGATAACCTTGATTCATGCACTCCTGTTATATACAAAGTTCCCGGCTGGGAAGAAGATATATCACATTGCAGGACATTTGACGAGCTTCCTGCTAATGCAAAAAATTACATTAAAACAATTGAGGATATGCTTCATGCAGAAATCAACTTTATATCTGTCGGTGCTAAAAGAGATGAATATTTATTAAAAGGAGAGTGGCTATGAGACATCTGATAACCCCTATGGATCTTTCCGTTGAAGAAACTATGAATATATTAGATCTTGCGGAGCGGATATCCATTGGACCACAATTATATAAGCATGTTGCCGATGGCAGACAGCTTGCTACACTTTTTTACGAACCAAGTACCAGAACCCGTTTATCTTTCGAGTCTGCTATGTTAAGTCTTGGAGGACAGACACTGGGCTTTTCAAGTGCAGCTCAGTCTAGTGCTTCCAAAGGTGAAACCGTTGCTGACACTGTAAGAGTTGTAAGCTGCTATGCAGATATAATTGCGATGAGACATCCAAAAGAAGGTGCTCCTCTGCAGGCATCAATATATTCACGCATTCCTATAATAAACGCAGGAGACGGCGGTCATGCACACCCTACGCAGACACTCATTGATATGATGACTATAAGACAACGTAAAGGAAGGCTTAATAACCTGACTATCGGTTTCTGTGGCGACCTGAAATTCGGACGGACAGTACACTCCCTTGTCAGTAGCCTTACCCGTTTCTCTGATAATAAATTCTACTTCATATCTCCCGAAGAATTACGGATTCCGGATTATCTGAGAGACGATGTATTAAATCCATCTAATTCAACTTATGAGGAAGTGTCAAGCCTTGAAGATACTCTTCCTAAACTTGATGTTCTGTACATGACAAGAGTACAGAAAGAAAGATTTTTCAATGAAGAAGAATATCTCCGTTTAAAAGATGTCTACATTCTTGACGAAGAAAAGTTAAAGCTGGCTGATAAAGATATGCCTGTTCTTCATCCTCTGCCACGAGTCGATGAGATTTCCCTTGATGTCGATGACGATCCAAGAGCTGCATATTTTGACCAGGTCCAGAATGGTAAATATATAAGAATGGCACTAATCATGGCATTGCTTGGTATTACTGATCCGGTAACCGGCAGAACAGTTCTTGATACACACAGCCTATAACTAAACACTCCATATAAAAACTGCCATCCGCTAAACTTAATGTTAAACGGACGGCAGTTTTTTGTTTTTATATATTTATCCCCAGACTTCTTCCGGTTCTGCGTTATGCTCCCCAATCATCTTCTCCATCCACACCATATCGAACCACTGGTTAAACTTATACCCACTGTCATGAAAACGACCAACTTCTGAAAATCCCAATCTGCTATGGAAGCGTATACTGTCATCATTAAGATACTTGCTTTCCTTTACAGGGCATGCAATATCCGGCATATGCATAACCGACAATCTGTCCATTGTCAACTGCCTTGATATATGGATATCTGTCTGAAATATTCACAATTCTTTGTCTGAATTCTTCTACAGAAGGCACATCATATTCAAATGTTATCGCTGTATACTTAACATATGGTGCATATATATCGAGAAGTTCCTCTGCATCTTCAATTGTTACATTCTGAATTTCCATAATTTTCTCTCACTGTTTCAAGATTAGTTATCAATGCATATATTACTCTTCCATATCGTCCATTCTCAACAATTCTTCCATGGTCAAACACCTGTATATGACCGCCATCTGCTTTCTGCATATAAAAATGCGTATAACCATTAGTATGTCCTTCATCTATCTGCTTCCATATATCCGCTATAACAGCTTCCCGTTCATCCACTCTAATGATATTACGGAAACTTCTTTTTGTATATTCAAGCAGTTCATCCATGTTCTTACAGCCTGCAAATCTGATAAATTCACGGTTTGCAAAAAGAATTTCATCATCATTCTTATCTGCTTTGTATATGATAAATGCTCCTGGAAGATTTTCAGAAACATCTTTAAGTGCAAAACCAAGCTGTGTACGAATATCCTTTCTGAGTCCGTTCTTATATGCCATGCAGCCATTCTTTCCACGAAGTTTCACCTCATAAAGTGCAGTATCAGCACAACGCATGAGCTTTGATGGTTTGTCAGCATGAACCGGATATTCAGCATATCCAACTGATATAGTGAACTGATGCTCTTCACCTTCATATTTAAATGACCGTTTTAACTTTGTGAATTCCTCCAGTTTTTCCTTAACATCAGCACATGTACAATCTGGCAGGAAAATACAGAATTCATCACCACCGTTTCGTCCTAAAAGCACATTTTTATCAAAAAACTTCTGCATTCCCTCGGACAATACCTTAAGTGCCACATCGCCATAAGCATGACCATACATATCATTGATAGTCTTAAAATCATCAATATCAAATTCTACTCCTACACAGTGATTATCCGGATTCTGCTTAAGATACCTTGTTACTCTTTCATCATATCCATGACGGTTATTTATTCCTGTCAAAGCATCTGTTATAGCCAGCTTCTTAAACTTCTTTCTGTGTTCGTCAAGCACAAGCAGAGCACATGTAAACCCTGTAAGAAGCAGTACAATAATAATTCCGCCTATTCCAACCGCATACAGATATATTCTTTCAGACTGAGTCTTATATGGCATTATATCAAGCTTCCACTTGCTGTCTCCTATATCAAATGTATACGAAACAGGATTCTTTAACTCTTCTTCCGAGCCATACACTTCTTCAAATTCAGACTCCCACGGAAAAGCAGTTTTATATAATGTATAATTATAACCAAAATCTGAAAGTGCTTTCATTGAATCAGCAAAAATCTCAGGAACACGGATTATAACTATTGTAAATCCCCAGAAATCTTCATGTCCGTTTTCTTCAATGTATACAGGTTTTCTTACAGCTATACCATATTCTCCCTGCTTTAATTGAAATGGTCCCTGCATTGTAACAACTTTATTATCTCTTCCATAACGGCATATTTCACCACGATCTTTATCATTTAACAGATCAATCTTTCCCGCATCATTACCTTCCTGAGGATAAATATCTGTCACAACACCACCTGGTGCAATCTGTATACTCTGAACAGAATCTGTCATCATCTCCTCTGCTATCTCATAGAATTTATTAAGCTGTCCATCATCACTTATAATTATCTGTCTTAATGTGTCCAAAACGCCTATGCCTTTCATAATATCTGTCTTCATACGCTCGGCATAAGTCATTGCGTTAAGATTCGCCATTGTCCTGTTCTGCTTATTCTGTTCGTTATTTATGCTGCATACAATACCTGCCACAGCACTCATTCCGATTATAAATACAACTAGTGGAATAATAATATTTTTCTTTATAAAATGCATCTCATTCACTCCAGACTGCTGATTTGTAAATATTTGTTTATTATATCACTTTAAATATTATTCCGCATTAAAAATGACGCAGGAATTTCCTGCGTCACTGCATATGTCCTTATATGAATCCGCTTTATATATTAAGGAAATCTTTTCTATAATCCACCTTAAAGAATTCTGCAAGCTTAATCATATCTTCGTCTTTTATTGTATTCTTTCTCTCAAGTCCAGCTGTAAGCATGTATATCTGTGCAGCTTTTTCAACAGTTTCAATAAGTCCAAATGTCTCATCAAGAGTTTTTCCAGCACCATATATTCCATGCATTGCCCATATAACAAGTCTGAATTCTTTCATTTTTTCTGCTGTTGCCCCGCCTATTTCATTAGTTCCGCAAAGCATCCATGGGAGAATACCTACACCATCCGGGAACACAACTATACACTCTGTACACATTTCCCAAAGTGTATGCGTAAATTTCTTCTCGTCAAGTTCATGAACATAATTCATGGCAAGTGTATTAGTTGGATGTGAATGTATAACAACTCTGTTATCTTTATCAACAGAAAGTCTTGCCATATGACTCATAAGATGCGCTGGTAATTCGCTTGTGAATTTCCCTCCATCCTTATATCCCCATAATAACTGTGCTGTTGTTCCATCTTCAGCTATTCTTATTATTCCAAGATTATTCTCCGGATCTGTCTTTACATTTTTAAAGTACTTACCTGTACCGGTTACTATAAATATTCTGCCAATAAGTGCATCTGCTTTGAAACCCGTCGGAATCTCTCTTAACACATGATTAATATCAAGATATTGTCCAACTTCTTCTTCATCAAGCATATAGCTGATATTACCACCATTTCTTTCGTCCCAGCCAAGACGATACATATTAGCTGTAGTATCACACATTTCTTTAACAAAAGGTGCTGTTAATATATCTTTCATTATCGTGCCTCCAATACTTTCTTTTCGTAATCCATAACCTCACTGATATAATCTGCTGCCACATTTTCTCTATTAAGATATTCCTGCCATATATCTCCAAATGGCATAATCTTTAATTCTTCCTGTGCTGCCATAAGTTCTGTGAACCTTCCTTCGTTCTGAAGATTGCGAAGTGATTCTGGCTCTAACAATGCATACAAAAGAGCTTTCTGAACACTTCTCATTCCGGTTATCCATGCAGATATTCTGTTAATTGATGCATCGAAATAGTCAGTTGCTATAAATACCTTGTCAAGCGCATCTGCTCTGACAATTTCTTTAGCAATCTCTCTGGTTTCGTCATCATATAAAACTACATGATCGCTGTCCCATCTTACAGGTCTTGTAATATGTAATGCTAAGTGGTCATTGAATAAAAGCATTGATGATACCTTATCTGACACAACCTCTGTAGGATGATAGTGTCCATTATCCATAAGTGGGGTTATGCCTGCTCTTGCTACATAATTCATGCAGAATTCAGACGAACCAACTGTGTATGATTCAACGCCTATGCCAAATACTTTAGATTCAAGACACACAAACACCTTTCTCTTATCATATGGAATTGAAAGAATTTCATCTAAAGATTCTTTAAATCTCCTTCTTGGTCCAAGTCTGTCTGCTGGAATATCCTTATAGCCATCCGGAATCCATATGTTCATTACACAAGGCTGTCCTGTTTCATTAGCAAAATATTCTGATATCTCAATACATCTCTTGCCATGTTCAATCCAGAATTTTCTTACTTCTTCATCTGGTGAGGATAATGTAAGTCCATCTTTAACCATTCTATGTGAGAAAAATGTTGGATTAAAATCAATTCCCATATTGTATTTCTTAGCAAATTCTACCCATCTGGTAAAATGTTTTGGTTTAATTGAATCCCTGTCTGAACCGTCATCTATAATGGCATAACTGGCATGAAGGTTTAGCTTCTTCTTTCCAGGTACAAGTGTCAATACTTTGCTTATATCCTGCATAAGCTGCTCAGGAGTAGCTGCTCTTCCCGGATAATTTCCAGTAGTCTGTATACCACCTGACAGACTTTCTCTGCTGTCAAAACCAATTACATCATCTCCCTGCCAGCAATGCATTGATACCGGCACATTCTTTAATCTTTCTAATGCAGCCTCAGTATCAACTCCTATACTCTGATATATCTTCCTTGCTGATTCATATCGTTCATTAGTCATATATAGCATTATCCTCCTTATATAATCTGAAATTTATTATCTTTTCTGCTCAAATCGTTTAATATCAAAGGAATCTCTTACACACGCTCTTGCTTCCTTCAAATTCTTAAACACACTATCTGCTATCATCTGCGCCATAATATTTCCAATAGCAGTAGCCTCTGCTGGTCCCGCTACTACTGTTTTCCCAGTCGAATCAGCCGTAAGCTGATTAAGATATCCAGCATTAGCACCTCCACCTATTACATATATTGCATCATATGTAATGTCCAGATTCTTTTCTATCTGCATAACTGTATCTGCATAACTGTCAGCCAGACTCTTATATACAACTGCTGCAATCTCTCCGGCTGTGTCAGGTATAATCAAATCATTATTATTGCAGTATGATTTGATTGCCTCTGTCATATTCTCTGGTGCAAGAAAGCATTTATTATTAACATCTATCCTTGATGTTATATAGTCTGTCTCCTCTGCTTCCTTACAAAGCTCTGCAAATGTATATCTGTCTTCAAATTCATGCCTTACAGATTGTATAATCCAGAGTCCCATAATATTCTTCAAATATCTAAATCTATAATCGTATCCACCTTCATTGGTAAAATTACACACCTGACTTTTCTCATCACATCTTGCCTTTAGAAGTTCTGTCCCCATCAGTGACCATGTTCCAGAACTTAAATACAAAACATTATCTGCTACTGTTGGAACAGCCATAACTGCGGATGCTGTATCATGACTTGCACACATAACAACCCTTGTATTGTATCCAACAATCTTCTTAATACCATCAGTTAATTCTCCCAGTATTGTTCCCGGCTGCTTAAGCTCCATAAACATATTTCTGTTGATTCCAAGCATATCAATCAGTTCATAATCCCATTGTTTAGTTTCCGGATTAACAAGCTGTGTTGATGTTGCATTGGTATATTCCGATGCTTTAACCCCCGTAAGAAGAAACTGAAAATAATCTGGAAGCATAATAAATGTCTTCGCTTCCTTTAACTGTTCAGGTCTTATAAATTTATCCGACATGAGCTGGTAAATTGTATTAAACTTCTGTTTCTGAATACCTGTTCTCTTATATAATTCTTTTTCGGATATCACCTTATAAACTTCTTCATCCATTCCATCTGTACGTTCATCCCTGTATCCATATACATTTCCTATGCATTTGTCATTATCATCAAGAAGAACATAATCAACAGCCCATGTGTCAATCGACATGCTTACTGGAATTTTCCCGAGTTCTTTACATTTTTTCATTCCTTCAATAATATTGGCAAACAAGCTGTCAACATCCCATAACTTGTTGCCATTATCATTAATCATGCCATTATCAAAACGATATATCTCTTCTATTGTCATTCTGCCGTTGTCCATGGATGCAAGAATATGTCTTCCACTTGAAGCCCCAATATCAACGGCAAGGTAATATACCGGTTTCATACAATCTTACCTCCTGTATTAAATTCATGTATTAATCAAGATGAAAAACACACCTTAAATCATCACTCACAGGACTGTCGTCTGGATTAACCCTCATAAGAGGCGCCATATATTTCCACCACTTTCTGTTGATCTCCGTTTCTGCTGACTGTGCCCACTTTTCTTCATCTTCAATCTCTATATATCCATATAATATGTTAGTTTCATCATCTAGAAATATAGAATAATTATGTCCGCCATATTCGTGTATCATTGCCTTCATTTCAGGCCATAATTCATTGTGACGCTTTTCATATTCATCAGCACATCCAGCTTTAAGATACATTTTAAATGCTTTTCTTATCATTCTGTAATGCCTCCACTAAAGCCAGTATTGTAAGTGACTGTCCATATGCCATAGGCGCTATAAGTATGTTCTTATAATGCTCTGCATCATATCCCATACCAGTTCCTCCAGATACATTAAGCACTGTTCCATCTGAATCAATATTTTTAAGTATTGCATTTATCGCTTTGTCAGCAACATCTATATAAGAATCATCAAGTATTCCCATTCTGATTCCCTTTAATATACCGGCTGTAATTGCAGCACTTCCGGATACTTCTTCATAACTTGATGAATCTGTAAGTACTGTATGCCATAATCCGCTTTTACTCTGGAGCTTCTTAAGAGCAGCTGTCTGGGCTTTATAAGCATCTATTATTATCTCTTTAACACCACTGTTAAGTGTTCCCTTAAACATATCAACATAATCAAGAATTCCTAATGTGAACCAGCTATTCCCTCTGCACCAGAATATACCACCGAAATTATTCATTTCATTAAATGTCCAGCCATGATAAAACAATCCTGTCTTGTTGTCGCAAAGATACTTTATATGCATAAGTACCTGATGTATTGACTCATTTATCCAATCCTGACGATTATACTTCTGACCCATTTTATTAAGGAATAAAACTGTCATAAACAGAGTATCTATCCACATTTCATTCTCATTGAGTCTTACTCCCTGTCTGTCTCCATTCGCACTTGTAACATGCTGGAATCCACGTTCCTTTGTTCTTGGAAGGCAATTCATAAGCCACTCTGCCCATTTGATACACAGTTCCTCGAACTGTGTATCATTGTAATAGTTATTTAATTCAACAAGAGTAAGTAACGGTGTTGTTGTGTTGATATTCTTTGATGGAAGACCTTCTGCTATATTTTCTTTAAACCATTTGTAAAGAAATTCTCTATACTCATCATTGCCATTAATCTGCATTATCTTAAGCAATCCATATAAACCGACCCCCTGTGGCCAGTCCCACTCTTTAATTCCAAAGTCTCTTTTAAAGAAGCCTATTGACTCACCGCCTTTTTCCAGCTCTTCATCATTATCAGGTCTGCCAAGATTCATAAGCTTATCAATTACAAGATTAAGCTTATTCTCAATTTCTTTCTTGTCAGGTTTTTTATTGTTCATATATATGTCCTCCGTTTTTATCTTATTTTTATCCCAACAATCCAAATACTGTTGGCAGCCACATACTAAGCTGTGGTACAAATGTTACAAAAAGAAGTGCGACCAAAATTGCTACAAAGAATGGCACCAGTTTCTTAATTACCTCTTCTACCTGAAGATGCGATATACTACAACCTACAAATAATACGCTTCCTACAGGTGGTGTAATTGTTCCAATTGAAAGATTCATAACCATCATTACACCAAACTGAATAGGATTCATACCTAATGCCTTAACTACAGGAAGGAATATAGGTGTGAATATAAGTAACGCCGGAGCCATATCCATAAATGTTCCTACAATCAGAAGTATCAGGTTAATAATTAACAGAATAACAATCTTATTATCAGACACACCCAGTAATGCTGCACTTATAGCCTGTGGAAGACCTGTGAATGATAATACGAATGACAATACTGATGAAGCTCCTATTATAAGCATAACTATTGCTGTCATAACTGCTGTTTCTTTTAAAATTCTTGGAATTTCTTTAATCTTAATGCTCTTATAAACAAACACAGCCAGTATAAATGCATACACAACAGCTACACCAGATGCTTCTGTCGGAGTAAAATATCCTGATAATATACCACCAATAATAATTACAATGAGGAAAAGACTTGGTATAGCATCCCAGATTGTCTTTAATACAACCTTAGCTGTAAGATGATCTCTCTTGATTACATATCCATGCTTTTTTCCATATACGAAAGCAACTACCATACACAGTAATGCCCATAATAATCCCGGAATCCAGCCAGCCATAAGTAATGCTGCAACTGAAACTCCACCACTTGCTGCTGAAAATACAATGAATGAAGCTGTTGGTGGAATTAACTGTCCTACTGGTGCTGAAGCAACATTTGCTGCTGCTGAAAATGCCCTGTCATATCCCTGTTCATTCTCAAGTGGCTGCATAACACCACCAATTGCTGTTGCTGCTGCAATACCTGAGCCTGATATAGAACCAAACATTGCGTTACCTGCAATGTTAGTCATTGCTAAAGAACCTGGAACCTTACCTAAAACAAGCATTGCCAGATTAATAAGCCTTTTTGCTATACCACCATTACTCATTAACAGACCTGCAAGTACAAAGAACGGAACTGCAAGTAATGTGAAGCTGTCAATACCTGTAACCATTTTCTGAGCTGATATAAACACACCAAAATGTGGTGTAAGAAACATAATTAATGTAACAAGTGATGCTGATATAATACTGAATGATACCGGAACACTAAATGCCAGTAATAAAAAGAATACTATTATCAATACAATTGCTGCCTGTATTTCCATATTGCCTCCTTCTGCATATATATGCATTATTCAATCTTAATTCTGTCTTAATTTCTTAAAATGATCTACAATCTTAAACACTCCGTAAATAACCATGAGAACTCCACATACCGGAACACATACATAATAGACCTGCATAGGAATCTGCATAGCTGGTGAGAGCTGTCCTGCTGCATTAGCAGTAACCATAATTCCACCAATAATCATTACTGAAACACTTAAAATCATAATAAGCACATCTATTGCAATCTGAGCAAGTGTTTCATTCTTTGGCTTGAACTTCTTAACTATAAGATTGATAGCCAGATGACTGTTTTGTCCATATGCGTAAGGAACGCCCATCATTGTCAGCCATATGAGCATATATCTTAATAATTCCTCTGTATATTTGCTTGGATTATGTAACACAAATCTTGTAATTACCTGCCAGCAGCATCCAAGTACCATACCGGCTACAAGCACCTCTAATATTATTTCAACTACTTTATTCAAATACTTCATGCTTTTCTCCTTTCTTCCTGCAAACCATGGGCTTATATGCATTAATCTGCATATTTCTGAATGTCATCATATAGCTTCTTATATGCTTCGCCCTTGTTATAGAAGTTGGCATGTATTGGCTGTACTGCCTCAATAAATGGTGTCTTATCTATATCCTTATATACATGCACGCCTTTACTTTCTGCATGTTCAATGGCATCCTCCATCATTCCATTATAAAGACTCTTAAAGTTATCATTTGTTTCCTCAAGTGCTTTTATAAGACTCTGTCTCTGTTTCTCTGACATCTTGTTCCATGTCTTAGTACTTATAATGAATATATCTGGTGAAAACTGATGCTCTGTATATGTATAAGACTTAACAAGATCTTCATGTCCATCAACAGTAAGAGCAAGCTCTGTGTTCTCTGCTCCATCAACGACACCCTGCTGTAATGACGCATATGTCTCTGATGCAGCCATAGGAACCGGTGTTCCTCCCATTTTCTCAATCATATCCATTGATGTTGAACTTGGCATTGAACGAATTTTCTTTCCACTAAGAACTGATGTATCTGTAACTGGAACATCATCTTTAAGATAGAAATTTCTTGCACCATTAGCATAATATCCAACAGCTATATATCCATCATCTGCTGTATCAGCAAATAATTCTTTAACTGCTTCACTATTCTCCATCGCATTATAATAATGCTCCTGATTCTTAAACAGATAAGGAATTGCAAATATTGCATATCTGTCATCAAACTGACCTAATGTGTTAGAGCTTACTTTTGCCATATCAATAATTCCGGCTTTAACCATTTCTATTTCTTCTTTTTCTGTACCAAGAACACCACTGGCAAATATCTTAATATTTACCTCATCACCAGATTCTTTTGCGGCAAAATCTGATACCTTAGCAATTGAATCCGCTATTTCTGAACCCGCTGACTGATTATGCGCCAGCTGAAGAACTAATTTATCTGATGAATTAATCCCTTTAACCTTAATAAATGTTACTATTACAATAATGAGACACACTGCAACAAAAGCTGTGCCTATTATCTTTTTATAAGCTTTCATAACCTTCTCCTTTCTTATGAGACCCCTTTATTATTGTTACTTTTTATTTTTGAAATCCGCGCGTACTTCAAGGCTTGTTTCATAAGCCATTTCTTATCTTGTAACTGGATTATATCACCGCAAAATATTACTTTTCTTGAACAATATTGCTATATATGTTTGATTTTTTAAATATATTGCTCTATACTTTTTAATTAATAATAATTAATTGTGAGGTATTGTATGGCAGATAATAAAATCACTTTTTTTGGCAAATGCGATGGAATATCCGTAGAACAGCTTATCCGTTATAGCCGGTTCAATATGAATGTGAAGCATTTTCACAACCAGTATGAGATATTCTACATAATTGAAGGAGAGCGCCAGTTTTTCTTCGATAACAAAAGCTATAATGCTTATGCTGGAGATATTGCAATACTTGATACCAATCTGGTTCATACTACATGCTCAATATCAGATGAGGATAAAGGCTACAACCGTGTTATTCTTTACATTGATTATGAAAAGATGTGTGATTTTGACAAAAAGTATCCTGGTCTTAATCTTGTTAATTACTTTCATAATAATTATGGCATATACCACCTCAATGAAGACCAGCGTATAGCATTTCTTAATCTATACAGGGATTTAAGACATGAATTAACCAAAAAGAACAGTGGATATCAGTCAAGGGTGGAAATTGCAACTATATACTGGCTGTATAAACTGCTCTCCCTGAAACATGACAGTACGCAGATACATGCTGTAATTAATAGCCCAAAAGAATTATCTGCCTCTAACATAAGTGCCTATCTTGAAGCTAACTACACAAAAGAGCTCGCCCTTGATACTATCTCAGACGAGCTCTTTATGAGCAAATATTATATGTGCCGCATATTTAAAGAATACACTGGATTTACTATCACCGAATATGTTAATACTCTCCGCATTAAGAAAGCCACCCAGATTCTCGAATCCTCTAATCTCAGTATATCAGATGTTGCTGCTGAGCTTGGTTTTGAAAGTGCGTCATATTTCGAAAGAATATTTAAAAAAATAATGACTGTAACCCCTTTAAAATACCGTAAAACTCACCAGTCTGTTACAATCGAACATGAAGAACTCAACACACTTGATGATTCTGATTATCTTGACTAATTTTACAATTTATTAATAAACCAAATATTATCTTCTCATACCCATACCACAACTCATTGATGAGTCATTGTCTGGTATTTCTGAGACATATCTTGCATTAAAGGCTGCATTGACTTCTGAAATCTCTTTCACCCCGTCAATGTAGTCTTTAAAATATGTCATCAGATCTATTCCGCTGCTCTCGCAGCCTTCTGTTTCTTCCCATTCCTTTATTAACTGGATTCTTTCTGATTTAGTTGTGTCTTTTATTAATGTGCTTTTCATTGTGTGTCTCCTTATCTTAAAATCTATCCTTTATAACTCAAATTATTATATACAGATGCATCTGGCATTGTTCTCATACTTGGTCCTACTACAACAAATGTGCCATGACTATTGTAATAGCTGTATCCTGATACCTGATATACAGGTGGATTGTCATATACAAAATCCGGTCCGGTTCCGCCATATGGATTACCACCACCATTTACATTATTAACTGCAGTTTTCGCTGTATATCCTATGTAAGCCATTGCTCCCGTTAATGCAAATGGTAATAGTGTAAGTAATATTACAATTGGATACATAGCTATATTTCTCATAGCAAGATAAAACTGACTCTTATGTGTTGTCCTGATTATAACATATGTTATTACTGAAATTAATAATACTGGAACAAGCAATATAATTATTGGAATCTGTATATCAAAATAAAATTTGACTCCCATTGGTATCGCTTCTGTCATAGCTAATGCAACGTAGTATATTACATTCATCACTCCAGATTTCCAGTTATGGATTAGCCATTTAATCTTAGATGATGACTTCGCAACAAGCATAAAAATTATAAATATAACTAATAATGGTGGACACACTATCATTAAAATAAACATTAAAATTTTTATTATAAATCTTGAATTATCAGCAAACTCTTTATCCTTAATTTTCTTGTTTTCAAATTCCTCTTTTTCTTCAGCCGTTAAATGATTATATATATACTCATCAGCTTTTTTCTTGTTCTTCTTTATTTTTCGTATACTTGCAATTCCAATTACCAACAAAAAAGTAAATGCAACAGCTGCACCAAAACCTTCTCCTCCATTTGGAATATAAGGTCCGATTGCCGCAAATAAAAAAGTCATAAAAAATATAATATGATATTTTATATCAGATTTTTTCTTTCCTTCTGCAATAATAGGGATAATTACTCTATCATGAACTTTTTCTTTCTGCTTATATCTTACTTTTTGTTCTGGTACAGGTTTTTTTACATGTATTTCATTTTCATTCTTTGACACTCTTTTTAACTTATTAATAAATGCTTTTCCAACTGATGACTTAAACACATCTCCTTTTTTATTCACAGCATCCAAAACATTTTTGGCATCCTCTGGATTATTAATATCATATTTTTGTTTAATCTTAAGAATAACCTGCAATTCAACTTTTGCCCGCTCATATTCCTGCTGCGTATCAAATGTAAACCCACCCAGTGAATATTTTTTATCTTCCATAATCTGTGCTTCATCTGCGAAGCCGCCTTGTTTGTAAATGTAAGCGCCACAATAGATGATGGCTCAACAAACAGTTCTGTTATGAGATATGCTATTCTATATGTAAGTACAAATGTTTTTCCCGAACCTGGAACTGACGCAACCCTTATGTTGCCTTCTGTCTGTGTTATTGCCTCTGTCTGTTCCTTCGTTGCCTTTTTTTCAATCAGAGAATCCAAGAAACTACGCATATTCTCAGATAAATCGTCCCTTGAACCTTCTGCATTTACAATTACCTTTGTTGCTTCATCACCAAGTGTCAAGGAGTGGTCCTGTTCACAGATATTGTTAAATGTGTAGATTGGAAGATTCTTACCAAAGACATCCTTCAGACATATAAATATAATATACATCTTCTTAATATGAGTTATTATCATTACTAGATAATACTAATATAATTACACTATTATATTACCACATTTATATGAATATTGATATCAATAATCTTATATAGTATATGAATAGTTTGTTATCTAATCTGTCTCTGGTATGATAATGTAATATGTAATTTCATTAATGTGAATTAATTGAATCAAATGCATTAAAAAGTTCTGAAAACGCATTCAAATCTAAAAATCTGAGGTCGACAATGTCGCTAATGCGACAGTCAGTATCATCAATTCTGAATATACAAATGATCTCTTGGGAATAAGAACCTCATCAATTACTGTAAAATCAATACATTCTTTAGGTATTTTTCCAACAGGGGGATAGAAACATTTGACTTCATCAGTATCAAATGAAATACTTGCAATGTAATCATTTAAGGATATAAAGGGTGTATTTTCAATGCAATATGGTAGATTATAATTAATAGATAAGAACTTATGTGTTAAATCCAGATAGGATTTAATAATAAAGAAGTGATTAACTTGAAATTTCCAGTGCAGTTTTATCTATGAAATTTCATAAAAATACAATTTTATGAAATTTCTATCGCAATATATTTTCATTATAATTTGAAAAAGTGAAAATTCTATGCTAAAATAACATTAGAAATTTCATTTTCCGTTTTTCGGAGGAAAGGAAACAATCATGACAAATAGAGCTGGAACATTTGTAAGTAATCTATCAGGCGAAATGGCTTATGAATCTTTTTGCCCGGCTCCTCTTCCACCCAATCCTCCTATTGAGGTATCTGGAGAGCTTCTTACGAAACTTATTGATGCTAATAAGAAAATAGCAACACTTGAAGGATTATCATCTCGTATACCTAACATGGGGCTTTTCGTTTCCATGTATGTTAGAAAAGAAGCACTTCTTTCTTCGCAGATTGAAGGCACACAGTGTACTCTTGAGGATATCTTGAATCCTCTTATTGAAAATAACACTAATAGAGATGTTTCTGATGTTGTCAACTATATTCGTGCAACTGAATTTGCACTTGAGCGACTAAAAACATTGCCTCTGTGCAACCGTTTAATTAAAGAGACTCACGCAGTTCTTTTGGAAAGTGCGCGAGGACAGGAAAAAAATCCTGGGGAATTCCGATATTCGCAAAACTGGATTGGCGGACAGGGAAGTACTCTTAAGAATGCCAGATATATTCCACCAAACCCAGAAGATATGTTAACTGCCATGTCTGATCTTGAAAAGTATATAAATAGTGATGATACCCTCGATCCATTGATTCAGGCAGCCTTAATTCACTACCAGTTTGAAACCACACACCCATTTCTTGATGGCAATGGACGTGTAGGACGACTACTCATTACACTTTTCTTGATGGAAAAAGGTATTTTGTCAACTCCGGCACTTTATATTTCATATTACCTAAAGATGAATCGTATAGAATATTATGATCGTATGACTCAGGTACGACGTACTGGTGATTATGAGCAATGGATTTCTTTTTTCCTTCAGGCATTTGCAGATTCTGCGGAGGATGCAATCCATACAATTGACCGACTTACTGAATTACATGATAAAAACTTAAAGTTATTTGATGCTTTAACAAAGAGACAGCGTACCAGCGCCCTTAAAGTATTTGCCTATTTGGAATCTAATCCTATTATTGATATTCAAAAAACTGCTACAGCACTTGAAATGTCGTATAATACTGTGGCAAAGGTAGTTTCCATCCTGATTGATGATGGAATATTGGAGCAAACAGATAAATCTGGAAAGGCTAAGATTTATTCATATATAGAATATCTTAATATCCTTCGTAAGTACACCTAAAAGGTAAGCATAAAACAGATGACATTTAATTAGAATTTTTTATAATGAGAAAAATGCCCACCATCATCATATTTAATGGTAGTCCTTACTAATGCAGATACCACAACCTGATCACATTCCTTTGTTACATAGAATAGTTTTCCATTTGGCAAAGGAATAGCTTCAGTTTCCAAATAAAAGCCCAATAGATTTCGGACTTTATTAAAAACTGTTGCTGATGGGAAATAAGCCTGATGGGTGGTATCTTCTTTGAATTTGTAATCTTCAAGTTTTAAAATGCCTGATAATTCAAAAAAGATATCCTTTTGGGATTTTCCCTGAATAGTTTTGTCCATAGACAACCTCCTTTTCTAGCCTTTGGCTTAATAATTTTCTATATAATCAGCATGGGTTTAAGCAATAAAAAAGCACGGAAAAATCCGTGCTAATATATGCTGAATAAATAGCTCCTGATTTGTATGTCACAAGTCCATACAAATGACAAATTCTCAACAAGAGAATAAATAAGAATTACTGATATAATATGAAGTTATCATTGGTATAAACTAAACGCAAGAATATAATGATATTTTAGTATGATACATAATAAATGTATTAATTGATGTTTCTCATATACATAGTTTTGCGTCCGACTCCGGTTTTAATAATAGCTCCTTCTTCTACAAGTTTTTTAGTGCAGATTTAACAGAGGAACTGCTAAGGCTAGGACATGAAAGTAAGGCATCCTGTTTTGAAAACTTTCCAAGCGTATTTTCTGTGAATGACTTTACAATGTCGTAAGCACTGGTCTTCTTTCCAGTTTTTGTTGCGTGTTTCTCCCAAACGTTACATCTTTCTCCCAATTATAATATATTTTGTGAGAAAAACAAAAGAAACGGGAGTAACATTTTACTATCTTATATATTTTCCACTTAAATTTGATTTATTTATTGTCTTCATTATTCTGTTCATGAAAGTTGAAGATACACCATTTTTGGAGGGGCATTCAACAGCAATGCAGGGCAAGGGAAACTCTGAAAAGAATGATTCCTTATTCCCTTTTACTCCCTTTGCACTAAAACCCAAGTGCTTTGCTGCTTTAATTACACCATATGCATTAGTTCCCTGTTTATCTGTTCCTGCAACTTCACGAATCTGGGTAATACCTATCTTGTAACCATTCTGTTTACAAATGGTCGCAAGACATGCGACACCACAATCAGTAATGTCGTGCTGTTTTATACAATAATATCTCATCATTTCCTCTATTTTATATTTTTATAACAACGCATCATCCTATTACTAACATTAGCAAAGCCATAAAAATACTCAACACTAAATTTACAATAACAAATATACTAGTGTATTTCTCTTGGTATCGTTTTAAATCACTAATTTTCTCTTTCTCTCGATCAGTCATTCTCCATGTTGCTGGAAATAACGCTGCAATTGAAAAAATTATAAATAATAAAATTGCAACAAAGGACAAAGTAATTACTACACCCATATCTCCATCACAAAAAAGTCCTTTATATATACTAGATGCCAGAATCAATACAAAACATACAATTTCTAAGCATTTTTGCCAAATATTAAACTTGCCTTCCATTTTTATCACCTCTTTTTTTCTAGTGTACCACATAAATATTACTAACACCATATCATTTTTTATCAATAATTTAGTCTAGTTGAACGATACACCATTTTTGGAGGGGCATTCAACTACCATATTTAGTGCAATGTTTTATTTATTTTCTAAACATAGATAAGTGCTCTGTTACAGAGCATATTATAGCATAATATGACTGTTTGTTCCAACTATTTTTTCTTGATAATCCGGTTCACACGTCACCAAATATATATTATTATATTGCTTCTCTGTTAAGCGTAAAAGTCTCACCGTTCCGGTTTTAGGTGCATATTCTTCTATTCGTCTGAAATGTTTTTCGGATGCTTTCCGGTTTTACACTATCCGCATATACACTTCCGGTGCAATTCGCAAATAGCCATCTTTATGTAAAAACTTTCTAAGCTTTGTATACTCTGTTGTGGTTCCCCATTTCTCTGTCGGACTAAGAATAACAAGTAATCTCATTCCGTAATCCCATCCATAATTTCAACCGGCAGAATCATAGGCAACTTCAAAATTACTCGTGTATTTCTCCAACTTTCCAGTATTTTCGGGCTTTCCCGCCCATCAACATCTATGTAATTTGCACTTTTCCCTTATTTTTCCCTTGTGAGGAAGCTATAAGGGAAAAAGTGTTGTTTTCGTCTTAATCGTTCTCTACTACCTTATCGAGAAGCCTTGCTGAATTCTTCTTGGCTTCCCTTGTAGCGTGGGTGCAAATATTCATTGTGGTGCTTACTGCCGAATGTCCCAAGAGCGCCTGCACATCCTTCGGTGGTGCTCCGTCTGCTAACAGATTGCTTGTGTAAGTGTGTCGTAATGAGTGGAAGTGAAAGTATTCAAATCCTTTCAGGTGCTTTCTGATTGACCTGCACATCTAGTCCAATGCTTCCCTTCCTAAGTACATTCCGTCCTATCTGACACACACCAGTGAAATCTCTGTGTAGTCCTCCGGCACTTCCTGTGTTCCGTCCAATGAATACAGTTCGTAGTAAACTCTGTTCTTTTCTCTGACTTCCTTGTAGTAATTCCTCTGATAAAGCTGTCCGTACTGAAAGCGTTGCTTATGCTGTTCCTTTTTCGCCCTTCGTAAGATTTCTGCGAGAGTATCGCCAAAATCCACGATTCTGACCTTTTTACGCTTGGTAGGTCCCCAAGCTCCAGCTTATGCCTTGCATTGTTCCTGCTTAAGCTCCTACGCACCGTCAGATACTGTTCCTCTAAGTTGATGTCATCCCAAGATAACCCGGTCACTTCCCCAATTCGCAGACCTGCATAATAGACTATCTGCACTGCCAACAGTGAGGAGCTTTTCTTTTGGGTAAGATAAGCTACGATTTCATTGTACTGCTGGTGGGTAATGGTCTTTTCCTGCGAAAAATCTTCATCCTCCGTAGCGAACAAATCTACTTCCTGCGCCGGTCGTCTGATTACTACATACTGCATAGGGTTGAAACTGATATACTGCTTTGGAAACACCGCATACCGGAAAGCCCTCTGTAACACGGCTGAAAACGAATGGATACGGTCAATGCTTAACGGTTTTGCTTCCGTACCATCGGGAGCCGTTCCACCGAAACTTAAATAACCCATAAATTCCTGCATGTGTTCACTTGTGACTGTCCGAAGCTTTCTTTTGCTTAAAGGGTGTCTCTTAATAATCTTCACCACCCCAAGATAAAGGGTTACAGTGTTATTACTAAGGGAACTGACCTTCAGTTCCTCATCCACCCACACATCCAAAAGCTCTCCCAGTGTGATATTCTCCGTTTTGGCTACGATCTTCTTACTTTCGTATTCCTCCATAGCCTTACGGAGCAGTTTTTCCGTTTCCGACTTACTTTCTGTTCCTACGCATTCCTTCTGAACCAAGTTACCACTGGCATCCTCCACATAATAGCGGTAATACCATTTCTTGCCTTTTTTCCTTACAGAACCTTTTGCCATAATCGTTTCTCCTTTCGATATCGACAATCGGAACTGATGAAATGCTTCTTGCGTGTAAGTATATCATAACTCCGGTTGTCTAACTATACCGATTCGGAATCTTCCGATAAAAGATTTGCAAGCCTCTGTGTGGCTGTCTCCGGTTTCTTGGAATAGAGCCTTATCACATCTGCCATGTCATTAAAGGCATTGACTGTGTGGGTAATCTCCCTAAGAAACATGATTTCGTTGTATTCCTTATTCGATTCAAAACCTATGGTGGCTGCTATGTCCGCATTCTCCGTGTTGCCCTTAAAGTTCTTGCAGGCAAACTGGAAGGAATCCATAAACAACTCATACTCCTGTAACATCAGTAGCAGTAGGTCTTTCGAGAAGTCAGCTTCCTCATTATTAAGGTCAAAGGGTAAGCGGTTTAAAATACTGCTCATTGCATCACGAATCTGTAATTCCCTTTTATCCGTAATGTCTGTTACATATTCCTCTGCCTCTCCCCTGAGCCATTTCACGGATACATGAAGTGCTTCTGAAAGTCCGTCCAGCACCAGCTTCTTGGTGTTATCAATTGTTCCGGCTTCATATCTCTGAATGGTGGAAGCTGTCACTCCCATCTTTTCAGCTACATAAGGCTGTTTCAATCCAAGCTCCAATCTTCGCTGTTTTGCCCTGCTACCGATTAGCTTGCGTAATTCTTTATCTTTCATCCTGATACGCCTCCTTTTTCGGTATGGTACTACTATAACATACATCTTTCATAATTGCAATATGCAATTCAATAATAATTTTTAAAATTTCGTAACGCTTGACAGAATGATATAAAAAGTTTATAGTAGGCTTAGTTCAAAATTGCATAATGCAAGTTATAAGGAGGTGATTCAATGACAGAAATGAAAATTGCCTTATCCATTGAGGAAGCTGCCGACTATACCGGTATCGGAAGAAATACGCTCCGCGACTTGGTAAAGTGGAAGAAGCTCCCGGTACTTCAGGTAGGACGAAAGGTTTTAATCAAAACTGATATACTGGAGCAATTCATGGAAGCCAATGAGGGCAAGGACTTAAGGGATAAGAATACTGTCAGAGCAGTTAGTCGAAAAACTGCTGTAACTTAAAAGGGTGGCTTCCTACGAAACCACCCTTTGGTATGTATCAGACCGAAGCCATGATATACCTACACGCAAATAGATTATATCATGTGCTTCCTCTGGTATCAACCAAAACTTACGGGAAAGGAGCAGGAATTGTACGGGACAATTTCATATTGAAGTGAATGGTACAGACCTCTTAGTGCAATTCTTTTGCAAGCCCTCGGCGATTGAGAGCGAAATACACCCTTCGCACAAATCTTCGATTTGTACTCTGGGTATTTCGCCCTTGCAGGGAGCAAAGTCACGCAGGCGTGACTTATACAAATGCTACCGCATTTGAAGTAATGCCGGATACGGCATAGTGTTCGTAACCGGATAGCCTAAGCTATCCACTCACTTATAATCCTTCCACCTCTTTCCCTTAGTACATTTACGAGAGGAGGAAGCACTATCGAAAGAAATTCATTTATTCAAATGAGCAAGCTCCACAATGTCCGTGGCAGGATTACTTATATATCCAGTCACGCCAAGCAGGAAAATCTGTATGCGGTCTATGAAACCACAGACCGCCACTACTGGACGGAGCTTGCAAGATTTAATCAGCAGGAATTTCTAAAAAGCGGTACGGAAGGGAAATGTATTGAGGCAAGGGAACTGATTATAGCATTACCGGAATCCTTCCCTGACCTCTATGATCCTGACAGACTGTTACAGATGTTTACTAACCGCTTTAAAGAAAAATATGGTGTGGAGTGTGTATCAGCCCTGCACCACAACAAACGGAAAACCAACTATCATATCCATCTCATCTTTTCCGAAAGGGAGCTGTTACCGGAACCCATAGAAAAGATTGCAACACGCAATATGTTCTACAATGAACAGAAAAAGCATGTACGCACCAAGAAAGAGATACTCGATGATAGCGGGAATGTCCGCAAAGGCTGTAAGATTGTCAAGAATGGCGAAGTTTATGAGCGAACCTTATTTACCGCCAAGAACAAGCTGTTCAAGCAGGAGCATTATCTGGACGAGGCAAAACGCTTCTATACCGACCTTATCAATCTTCTGATAGAGGACGATAAGAATAAGCACCATGTATTCGATAGAAACGGATTGTATCTTGCAACCAAGAAAATCGGTAAGAATAATCCCAAAGCGGAACAGATAAAGGAAGATAACGAGGTGCGTATGCAGTGGAATCACGAAGTAGACCGAGCCATAGTCAGCCAAGTGCTGGTGGATGAGATACGGCAGATAAAGAATGAGTTTATCACAGACCGTATCCGTAATTCCATTAAAGTATGGGGAAACTGACCGGAGTTGCTGTTAAATATTATATTTACCGCAACAAAGACGTTAGCACTTTTAACTTCCAAGGTACTGACCGCCGCAAGGAAACTGAAAAACACTTTGTTCCATGAGGCTCTTGAAAAAGAATATGGTAACAAGGCTGTTATAAAAGCTGAGGACACCGTAGATATTGTTACTGCTCTGGCTAAGAAAACAATAACAGAGCCCGAGCTACCAGTAAGCCCAATTACTGCAACTGTTCCAAAACCAGAGGTTGCTGAACAGCCCAAGACACAGATACCTCCAAGACCGGTTATGCCACCGGAAGCAGCAGCTTTTTCTAAGCTTTTAAAGGTCAAAACTGCTTTGGATAAGCAAAATAATCTTATCTTTGAAGCAGAGAGTGAACGGAATAAGCTAGAGATTAAATTAAACGATTTAAAGGGACTTGCAAGACTTACCAAGAAAAAGGAGCTTGAAAGCAGAATTGCCATCAAAAACGAGGAAATCCGAACCTTCAAAGCCGGATTATCGGGAATCGTCAGACTGCATGGATTTGCAACGGTACAGGACTTCTACACAGCATTCTATACCGCACAGCGTGCCACAGACACATACGAAAAAGCATGTACCAAGTGGGAAGAAGCCTACGGAGAAAAGTCTCCGAAACCTGAAACCATACACGAAAAGATACAACGATATCAAGAAAAGGCTGACAAGCAGAACGTCAACCGACCTTACCAAAGCAGAGATAAAGGGGCGAGATAAAATCGCCCCTCTGCATTGTGTTAAATATTACAATTTGAAACAAAGAAAGAAGTTATGATTATATCATTTTCAAACATACTTGATACATATTAAACAAATGCATATTATCTACTGTCTCTATTGTCTTCCAAATACACACCTCAACTCGACCATACACATAAACTGACATATCTCCAGCAAACCCCAATAGTCTAGGTCTATTTACACCATGAAGTTTCTTTGGTTTTGATAAGTAGCCCCAATATATGTTGGGATTATTCTTAATAAATACTTCTCCAAAATATGCCGAAATATCAACTGCTATCATAATTGTATTTAGAGACAGCTTTCGTCTATCGCTCATAATATGTGCTTTTATCCAATCTGGACGCATAGCTGATTCCAACATTAATTCTTGTTCATCCTTTGTACACACCTCAATATGATTTGAAAACCAATCCCATAATTCAATTAATGAATTGGGTGTTTTATCCAATACCATACGCGTTCCCGTTAAATTAATATACTTTTCTAAATTCTGTATCCTCTGCTCTATGGTATCAATATACCATACAAAATATTGTTCAGCTTGCTTTTTCTTCATATCTTCAAATGATATAAGTTCAAACGGCGGGGTCATTCCATTATATTGCATACATGTCACCTCTTATAACTGTTAATGAATAACATACTGGATTCCATTTTGTGTCAAGAAATCAAGTAATTGTTGAGTTGCACCACCCCGACCAGTAATATCACTTCTAAAAAACTCCCAAACAACAGCGGTAACATCTCCATTTTTCATTAAATATGCATCTTTCAATATCTGCGTTTTTATTCTTCGGCTCAGACAGGTTGGCTTCATATGCAACTCTATTTCAATATTGGCCCACATACCTTCCACCTTTTACACATTAACAAATGTCTGAAAATATTTTTGTGAATTACCTGAGTGTGATATTGCCAAAGCTTGTTCTCCAGTTTGTCTATCTCATATTATTTTCTACGATTTCAATATCCGTCTCACCTACGGTTAAGATGTCTAATGTTTCGTAGTCATCGTTGACAAACTCTACTTCATATCCTCTCTTTTCTTCAAAATATACATATAAAATTGTACCAATACATCCCATCTTAACTTTGTCTGATAAATTTTTTGTCGCTTTTACTACTTGCAATTCTTCATACATAAATGCGTTCACCTTTTCTTACAATACTCAAAGATCTCAATCTGCTCAATAGAACTAAATCTTTATATATTTATCCTACTTCTTTGTTGGTATCGCAGTAACCAATCTTACAAATCCATCGTTGTTTTTTATCCACACAAATACAACATCTATCTTCTTCCCATTCGCTCCTACTATAGATATCAACTGATTGTATTTAATTCCATGTTCCGTAACAGCCGTCTGGACAGCCACATTTTCATCAAATACAATCTGTTTTGCAAGTTGTCCTGCATTTTCTTTTGTAAAACCTAATGCTTTTTCAAACCAATTCGCTTTAGAACCTCCTACAGGATGATCTTTATTTAATAAGTAAGTGTCCAATTTCTTTTCTACACTTTCTTTTTGAATGGCTAATGCAACATCATCTACAGAACTGTCTCCATCTGCCATATCCATTTGCAACCATGAAATTACACCGTTTGGCAAGTTCTGAATTCCCAAATACCGATACATTTGAATTCCTTGAACAATTCCAAATGTTTTTACATAATATGCCAGCCCTTGAATATTGGCAAGAACAACAGGTGTAACCTCGGCCACTACCACAATTGCAATGACTAACGCACCAACTTGTGCTACTGTTGTTAATACTGTATATACATCACATACACAATATATTTCCCAAGATAGATTAATATCTGCTTCCGATAAAACCGTTCCTTTAAAGAAACCACTTTCAGTTCCTTTTGGAACTTCACTCCAATTTTCATTCCACCATATACCGCTATGCTTATAATAACGACTTTCTCTACCAGCAATTTTCTGGAATACATTTTCCCTTGTGACTGACGACAAATCATGCATATATAACTTGGAACCTTCATTGTTAATGATAGCAATATACGTCAGTTCATCAATGGTAAAAGCTTGCTTTTCATTATTCGTTACATTTTGAATAATCTGCTGAAATTGCTCTAGCGGAATTGGGTTGTCCACTTTTCCATCTACCATCTGCATTAAATTGTCTAAATAATCAAAAGATGTGCAACTTACATTGTACCATGTTCTCCCTGTATTGAACACAATAGATGAATCATTTTCCTCTACCACAACAGTATCGTATTTTGTGGGTGCCAAATCATCCAAATCACTTAAAGAATCGCCATCTGTATCGCGTTTTACCGGATTACTATAAAAAGACCATGTATCAATCTCCTGCACTTCTTCCGTGTACGGATTATATGCATGTACCTTGTAACTGGATTTTAATTCAATGATATCTGGTATACCATCACCATCCGTATCAATAGTCTCATCCCCTAAAGCAGGGTCTTTGTCCAATGATACAACAGAACCGTTGGATAATCTTATCCAGCATCCCTGATTTACCTGTTCACCCATTTTAGTAATTAATGGAGTAAGTGCGGATGCAAAATTCTGATTAATGTTAGCAGTAACTCCGTCGGTCTGGCTAACAAGACTATTGTAAGTATAATAATAAGATGGCGTTGTAACCACCGATACAACAATCTCTTCTTCTACAAGTTTTTTTATTTCATCTGTAAGGGTTGCACCGGAATCTACAGATGTACCATTCTTATAATTTGCATCTGTCAAAAGTATAATATACTTTTTAACTCCCGTCCGATATTCCATATTTCTTGCACAATACAATGCATCTACTACGGACTCCGGAGTGTCTCCACCACCACTTACACCCAAAGAGGACAACTCACTTTTAAAGGAAGATACACTTGTATACCAATCATAACTTTTGGTGGAACCAATTCCATCGGCATAAATATCTCTATATTCTACTAGACCCAAGCGGATATCAACCTTATTTTCTTCCAGATTAGACACAGCTGTCTCTATGTTATTTTTGACATTTTGTATTTCATTTCCCATAGAACCAGTAGTATCAATCACAAATACAACATCGGCTTTGCCTGCTTCAATAATACTATCTTCATTTTCCCAATCAATATTAAAAAAATAATCAGGCACCGATACTACCATATAAGTACTATAGTGACTAACTTCTGCTGATATTGTGCAATTGTCCATATTATGTGTTGTGTCTAATAATTCAAGTGCATTCTCTTCTTCGTTGTACCAAGCAATCGCTAAGTCGGTTAATTTATTTTTTTTCAAAATTTCATTACTGATTATAAATGTTAATTGACTATTTTCAAAAGACAAGTCTTCATCATGAATAAAATCAAACGCAGTTCCTACAAGACAGTCAATATCCATTATTGTAGCATCATTTTCCAATGCCGTTGCATATATTTTTTGACTATAATCTCCTTTTCCCGTTATTTGAATATTGGGTAATGTTCCAACTTCTTGAAGCTGATATTGTTCCACCGTGTCTATTCTAACCGCTTGTGTTACGATTTCTTGGCTATCTATAACTCCATTTCCATCTGTATCAGAACTTAAAGGATTCAATCCACAAGCGATTTCTGTTCCGTCACTCATTCCATCCTCGTCTGAATCATAATTTATAGGATTTGTCTTATATAGATTAATCTCTTCGTAATCATTTAATCCGTCTTCATCCGTATCTTTTGAAAATGGATTGGTATCATATTCATATTCCTGTGATAATGTCAAACCATCTTCATCGTAATCATCCGCCAACCGGATATTATCAATCGGCAAACCTTGTAACAATAAATTTGTGTATATTGCTCTTTCCAAATAATTTTTTTCAATCTTGCCATCAGAAAGTTCTACATATTCAGTAGTATCTATTTCCCATGAATATAATACACAATTTTCTGCTACATTATTTGCTGAACCACCATGTCCATTAAATCCAAACAAAACACTCTGTCCGGCAGTAATATTTGCATTATATCCGGCATTTCTTATTACATAATGATTTCCTTCGTGGGACTCAATAACAGCATTCCAAATATTTGTTATTTCTCTTTCAAAATCAAACTCTAACACCCAATCTTCTAATGTCTTGTCCGTATTATTCGTAATCTGAATGCTACCTGTGAAACCACTTCCCCAATCACTATCAACCTGATATTGTACAGAATAATCTTCCTCTTGAACCTCTTTATTTTCTCCTACAACATTAAAATTTTCTGGGAACTCATTAAATGCTGTACTACCTGAAATACCAAATTCTATGCTTCCTCCAACAACAATATCCTGATTCCAGTCGGCATTCTTAATAATATATTGACTTTCTTCATGTGTAGAAATCTCTGCATTCCAAATATTGGTAATTTGATCATCATATTCAAATGATAAATACCAGTTCTGTATCGTATCATTTCCTGTGTTTTCAACCTTGACATTTGCATTATAACCGGATTCCCAAGAAGATGTTACCGAAAATGTAACATTATAATTTTCACCTTCATAAACTTTTTCATTCGCCACTTTTTTATGCTTTTTATTACGTGGCTTATCTTCAACTGGTTCCACGTTATTTCCCGAAACAGAAGTATCTGTTATTTCAATATTTTCTGTCGATGCTTCATTTTCACTTCCCGCTTCGCTAATTGCAATAATTTCCTGACTTTTACTGGTCGTTTCATTTTCCTGAGCGAATGCAGTTACATTTACTGTACTAATACACATTACGAATGCAAGCACCCCTGCTAAGATTCGTTGTTTTAATCTCTTCACAATACATTAACCTTCCTATTCTGTCAAGCCTAAATCTATTGATTTTACTGGCTTTGACAATTTTTATTTTACCTCAAACAAAAGCTGAGGGTGATGGATATCGTAGTATCATGTACCGAATAGCTGATAAATAAGTATAGCTAATAAAGCATCCCTTTAGTTTGCTTTATAAAGGCTATTTTCCCTCTGTTCAACTATGATGAACCTTCCGTGTCTAAGGGAATCATGTCCCAACTTCCTTCGTCCCATCTACCATACGCTGAGTGCCAGCCAAGCTCCAAAACGGGGTCATGCCCCACGGAAAAAACCGATGCCGGCTACAGCTCTTGTTTTTATGTTTGATTGTTACTGACCTGCATTCACCTGTCGTGGTACTGATTTACTCAGTGGACGCTATACCATCTCAGATTCTTGTTGGCCTTTTACAGATGCAGTCCGTTACGGACTCCATCATTTACGGGTTTCTATTCCAGAACCCTGTCCAGTCTCCGATGCATTCCATCAGCCACTCGACAGAGTTCTGGATTTGCTTCTTTTATTTACTATGCTGCCATTGGTGCCTGTGAAGCTGCCGGATGTTTGATATCTTTCAATAGTTTCTGTGAATCATAAGTTGTCCCTGTCTTCAGAATTGTGTAAATCACCCTCAGTATCTTGCAGGCTATCACAACCAGTGACTGCATCTTTTTCAGTGGATTGTTGCTTCGGGTTGTGTAATACTCATGCAGCTGTTTGAATTCATCCGCATGCGACACTGCTGACTTTGCCGCCTGAAACAGCCAGTAACGCAGTCTCTTGCGTCCTCTGTGGCTGATCTTTGTCTGTCCTTTATGCTTTCCTGAACTGCATGCCACCAGCCCCATTCCACTTAACTTCTGGATTTCCTTTACATCATCAAACCTGCTGATGTCTCCTAGTTCCGCCAGTATTCCTGCCAGAATGTTTTCTCCTACACCATTGATTGCAAGGATGTTCTCTGCATAAGGTATTTCCCTGCATTTTTCATGTAGAGCACTTTCAATCTCTGCGAGCTGTTCATCCAGTCTCAGGATCTGTTCTGCATACCATTTCACTGCCTCACGCCCTGCATCCGTTCCATCCGTTAATCCCACACTTTTTTCTGCATAGCTCACGATTTCATTGGCTCTGCTGTAACCGCGTCCTCTTAGTTTTACATTGTGCCAGATATTTTTTATGCCTTCTGCTCCCAGTGCTGTGATATCCGATGGGATAGCTGATATTTTCAGTACTTCCAAAGTAAATGCTCCATCTATTTTTCCAAATGCGTCCATGTATTCTGGGAAATAGATTTTTAATTCCCTGTGAAGACGATTGATATTTCTTATCCTGTCTTCGGTAAGCTAATCCCTGAACATGGAGAGCCTTCTCATGTCTGCGTAAACTTTTTCTGGAAGATAAGGCATTCCGTAGGTTCCATCTTTCACAAGATTTGCGATCAGTTTCGGATCTTTTCTGTCATCCTTGAGCTGGCTATTGTCTTCTATTTCTTTACTCTGCTTTACAGCATATGGATTTACCTGGACAACGCTGATTCCGTTTGAAATCATCCATGCAGCCAACGCAAACCAGTAGTGACCTGTCGGTTCAAGACCCAGCACTATCTGTTTCTTATCGTTTTTTGCCGCAAGTGCCAGCACCCATGCCTTGGCATTCGCAAAGCCTTCTGAAGTATTGCTGAACTCGAATGCCCCGCTGCTTAGCTCCCTTCCTCTGACATCGATCGCCCTGATATAATGAGTCTCACTGCCTATATCGCATCCTGCTATAAGCATGTCATCCGTAATGAAGGAGAGTTTATCATTCTTGGCAAACTTACCGTTTGTTTCCAAGTCTCGCCAGGTATAGGATCTCAGTTCTTTTTTTATCACCTCTATTTTCCTGTCCAATTCTTCTTTGGATAGAAGCAATATTGCCTGATTTTCTACATTTACTTGCTTTTTTGTTCTTCTTGCTTTAACATTCATCTTGAATACGTCTTGTGTTTTTAGATTTTACTAACTGACCGATCAGTAATAATCTAAATTTACTTGAGGTATTCTTTTTAGTCAATTCCCTTTACTCTTTAAAGTATACAGGAAGCTCCTAAAATAAAAAAAGCTGCAATGATAACCATTGCAACCGAACCGTCAATATAATAAAATACGTGTATTTTATTTTATTACTTAGACTTCATGTTTTGCGTCCTTACGTTTCCATAAGTTTGCCCTAATTTGATTATTAGCTTAATAAAATACAGTCTCACTTCCTTTCACTAAAGATATATTCACTGCAAAAGTATACTATATTATTTACCATATTTCAACAAATTTTACAGATGTCTTGTTTATCCCTTTCATTGAAATGTATTAAAAGCATCTCATCCAGTCCCAACTGCTATTTTTATAATTTATTACAAATTGTTACCAGATTTTCTTTCCCTTATTTTTTCCCTTATGAGGGTTCATAACCAAGGGTAAAACGGTATAACACGATACAAGATGTGATGAATAGGACACCAACAAAAACTTTAGTGTTTTCAAGGGTCTGCCGAGATTTTTATAACAAGATATAACAGTTATTAAATCCCTAAAAATACCTCAAGTGAGAATTCAAATTTTGGGGAGAAAGCATGAAATAGGGCTTATTATATTCATAAATGTATATATTATGTAATTTTAAATAAACGATACCGTCTCTGTTAAGGCTTTTCGGCTGTTATGGTTAGGAAGAGGAGTAGTTGTTTGGTCAGCAATTCCAAGATCAAGAAGCATTAATATTTCCTCATCTTCTGGTAAATTAAAAGCTTTTGCCAGTTCATCAGGATTAAAGAAGTTAATCCAGCAGCTGTCAACACCTTCATTGCATGCAGCTAACATAAGATGAGTTGCAACGATAGTTGCATCTTCTATTCCAGAGTTTCTTTTATCTCCCGGGTAAGTGAACACATTATTTTTATTAAAAGCAACAATTAGGACTGTAGGTGCGTTATATCGGCAAGGCGTTAATTTATCAATAGTCTCTAATGCACTTCCAGATTGTACAACATATATATGCTGTTCTTGAAGATTCTTTGCTGTAGGCGCTACTCTTCCAGCTTCCAAGATAGCATCTAATTTATCTTTTCCTATTTGTTCGCTGCTAAATTTTTTACATGAATATCTGTTTTTAATTACATCTGAAAATTCCATAAATAACCCTTCCTTTCAGTGAATTTTATCTACGCTAATTATATCACTTATACAATAAAATCCCAGCACTGTAATTATATTAAGAAATCATCATCTATCATTTGTTTATATTCTGAAAAGTCACCATCATTAAAATTATATCTGTATCTTACATCTTCATCGTCTACCACGCATCGAAGTATCATTGTATCATCTTCTATGTACAGATAATTTTCCGGATTCAAATAATTCTGTTTTGGCCAATTCCAATAAATCTCTAAATCTGCTTATCCTTCTTAATACTGTTTTATTTATCATGTCTTATTATCCTCCTTAAATCTTTTTCATCCAGTTATTCAGCCATTCTTCTGCGTTATTAATGTGCATGCCAACAATAATCACATATCCATATTTTTTTGCCATATCATGAAGATACTGTACACAATATTTATACAACTCCTGACTCATGCTTTTGTATGTGGTGTGTCTGCTCTGCAAAAGCCTGAAATGTTCTATTAGAATAACATTATATTTATTATGCCCTTTGTCATCTGATAAAAGTTCAACATCTCTATCATCTATAGCTTTAAAATGAATATTATCACATTGTGACTTAAATAATTTTAGAGCCTCATCACATATTTCATCAAAACTTCTTTCATCATTTTCTTTATCAGGTGAAAAAGCCTGTTCATACATATGTGTTTCTATTCCTTGTAATATATTGTTATGCACATCCTTAGCAACCTGCCTATGAAAAATACTTATAATACCATTAAAGCTTCTGACATAAATAATCTTTTAGCTAAGTCAGAAAAGAAAGAAAATGAACTTGTCATTCCTACTTTTCTGCAGTCAAGAATGAAAAAATAGGGGGTTCCCCTATTTTTCCATTCTCTAACCTGCTTTAATTTTCAACATTTCCCAGTTCTGCCCGAAACATCAGTCTTCTTGTTCCCCTGATATTCTCAAACTGGATTTCATATGTCTGCGTAACCTTATCGACCTTAACAATCTCACCAATTCCAAATACCTTATGTCTGACTTTATCTCCAACCTCGAATACAACCTTTGGCAGCATCTGCTCAGTCACACCTCTGATTAATACTCTGCTGTTGTTGATACAGTCAAGAAGATTAGTATCAATGTCACTTAAAAATGCTGATGGTCTTGCAGCGAAACGGCCATCTTTCTTTCTATAAGTGCTGAGGTAAAGCATATTCTTCGCCCTTGTCATCGCAACATACAATAATCTTCTTTCCTCTTCATATTCGTCTTCATTACGAAGCCTGCTGCTTGGAAACTGTCCTTCAACGAGTCCTGGTACAAATACTGTATCAAACTCAAGCCCTTTTGCTGTATGAATTGTCATTACTTTTACAACATTATACTCTCCGTCCTCATCTTGCGCTGAAAATAATGCAAAATGGCTTAACAGATCAGCCAGCTCAACCTTCTCCTGATTATCTTCCTCCAATGCCGTAATAGTCCTGATAAGCTCTGACACATTGTCAAGTCTGGTCTGGTCGATATCCTGCTCCAATGCCTGACGATATCCCATATCAAGACATTTGTTTACTATATCAGTACAGGTATAAGCAACATATGTATCATGCAATTCACTGATTGCATTGTAATATTCTATAACATTTTTCTGTGTTATATCGCCATCGTCAATCTGCTTTCCAAGTGCCTTGAAAAGACTGCAGTTGTTCTGTGCTGCTGCATTTTTAAGCTTCTCAACAGACTTCTTACCAAAGCCCCTTCTCGGTCTGGATATAGTATACAGCAAATCCATGTCCGTAAGGCTGTACACCATTCTCATGTATGAAAGCACCGTTCTTATCTCTTCGCTTTCATAGAATTTTGCACCGCTTAGTATCTTGTAAGGAACTTTTCTTTTTATAAATGCTTCCTCTAACGACCTTGTCTGTGAAGCAGCCCGCACCAATATAGTATGGTCGCTGTACTTCATATTCTTAGCGACATTATCAAGAATAGTATCAGCTATCCACAAAGACTCATTCTTCTCGGTGTCAGTTGCATTAAATACCGGCTTATGGCCATCTGGTCTGTTAGAAATCATCTGCTTTTCAAGCCTGTTCTGATTAGCAGATATAAGTGACTTAGCCACATTTACAATTTGAGGAGTACTCCTGAAATTCTCAGTAAGTGAATAATCCTGCACATTTTCATGTGTTTTGTCAAAATTAATCATGTATTCAGGGTCAGAACCGCGCCATGTATATATATTCTGGTCGTCATCACCTACCACAAACAGATTCTGATACAAACCACTTAGAATGTGAAGCAGCATGTCCTGTTTCATATTAACATCCTGATACTCATCGCACAGTACATACTGACATTTTTCCTGCCAGCGAATCCGCACATCTTCATTCCTGTTTAAAATATATAAAGTGAAATTAATAAGGTCTTCAAAGTCCAGAGCATAATTGTCACACTGTCTTTTAAGATAATTATAGAAAACCTTTTTATCCACATTTTTCTCGCTGGAAGCCCTTCTCTTAAGCTCTGTCTTATCAACGCCTGCCATCAGCTCAACATAGGACATATCCTGCTTGGTTATGTCTATATCACTCATTATCTTCTTCGCAGTATTGTCTTTGAGCGATATTCCCATATCCTCTGCCACGTCCTTAATCATCTCCAGCTCTGCCTTCTTATCAAGAATCGTGAATGTCTTGGGAAATGTCAGCCTGTGAATCTCCTCTTTAAGAAACATGTTACAATATCCGTGAAATGTTCCTGTAAAACAGTTGGCGTTATCACCAACAATATTCCTTAATCTGTGCTTCATCTGCGAAGCCGCCTTGTTTGTAAATGTAAGCGCCACAATA
>OLOA01000352.1_pt1 | contig 50277 bp, 44 predicted proteins | sample 1672201 | NCBI WGS metagenome assembly OLOA01 (sample SAMEA3136658, study PRJEB25190) | human gut metagenome
ACGCTAAATCTCGTTTTTCGGACAAAAAGCGTGAACTCATATCGAAATTCCAGGCATATGCGATTCCACGCGCGCGATAAAGATAATAGAAATAGAATTATTTTAAAAAATGGTGCTGATGATGAAATCCATTTCCATCACCAACACCAAAAGGTATAGAACCTTTTATTTCTATTTGTATTTCGTCTTAACCCGATTCAGATAAGAGGTCTTCGTTGCCGGCGCCTCCTCCATTCCCAGGAGCAGGGACAGCACGTGGCGAATTTCCTTTCCGTTTCGAGCGTACTGTCCGGCACAGGAAGCGCAGAACGTGGTATTCCGAAGCCCGGAAGAAGTCAGCCCTTCGCCGAATTTTTTTGCTAGCTCCGGCTCCTCTGCCGATGCCATGCCCCCCAGACCGCAGCACTGTTCCGCCGCAGTCACTGCCGGCTCATATCCCAGCAGTTTGCAAATGCCGTCGTACCATTCCCGATCGGTTCGGTCCGGGCACGGAATCTGAATCTCGATATCCTTCGGCACGGAAATCTCCGGGACCAGCTCCGGAAGCACCTCGTAGATGGACCGCACCTTCTGAGGAATTCGCTCCTTTAGGAAGTAATAGCAGTTCGGGCAGGTGGTAATCACCTCGTCGATGCCCCGGCTCTCCAGTTCCCGGCTGATTCGGTTCACGATTCGCTCCTCGTCCCGGTAGAGCCCCAGCTCGGCAATGGGCTTTCCGCAGCAGTCGTACACCGTTCCGATTCCCTTGGCCTTGCACAGGTCCGCGATTTTCCGGTTGGTCTTCGGAAACATCGAAGGGAAATTGCAGCCCGGGAACAGCACCCGCCCCGCCGTGGCATTTCGGTAATTTCGGAATTTGTAATCCTTCTTTTCCTTGAGCACGAAGGAATAGGGTTTCTCCTCCAACTTTCCGTCCCGCACCTGCATCCGCCGCAGATTCTGGAACAGCTGCCTGCCGGAAATTCCCGCCGGGCACACCCGGTCGCAGTTACCGCAGAGAAAGCACCCGTAAACATGTTCTTGTAATTTCGTCACATCTCCCAGATCCATCTCGTACTTGTCCAGGAATGCGCAGTTCTCCCGGCATTTTCCGCAGTGCACGCAGGCATCCGCTATGTTCTGCAGGGATTCCAACGAGCAATTCTCGTCCCATTTTTCGAATTTACTCATCGGAGGCCTCCTCTTCCGGCACGTATTTCTTCCGCAGGGTTTTGCTCAGCCCCATCACCGCCACCACGATGGCCGCGGTCAGACCGATATACAGCAGCTTGTTGGACGCACCGGTGAGGGCGTAAGTTCCCACGGTGTACATGGCCACCCCCGGGATCATGAACACGAAGGTGCCCAGGGAATACTTGCCCAGACTGATATCCGTAATCCCGTAAGCGAAATTCTGCAGGTTGTACGGAAACAGCGGCACCAATCGGGTAATCATCAGCACCATCATCTCATTCTTCGTGTTCTTATCGAATAGCAGACGGCTGATGTAGCGATTCTTTGCAATCTGATCCCGCAGGCTGTCCTGCAAAAAGAACCGCCCTACCAGGAAGGCGGCAATCGCCCCCAAGGTTGCCGACAGGACGCAAAGCAGCGTGCCCCACCAGGGACCGAAAATCGCCCCGGCGATGATGGCAAAGGTCACCCCCGGCACCGCCAGCACCACGCTGGCAATCACCATCACCACGATGTATATCAGGGCCGCCTGCAGGAAATTAGTCTTCACCATCTGCTGCAGGTTTCCGTACCAGTCATCCCCGGAAAAGATATCCGACCACCCGTAGTAATGATTCAGCGCCACAATCAGCAGGACCATCAGGATGAAGGCAATGAGCTTAATCATTCCCTTTTTCTTCTTGTTCGTTGTCTCCACGTCTTTCTCCTGTTTTTAATGTTACATATCCTCCGGCATCCATTGGAAGTTGTCCTTTCCGGCGCCGATTTCAAAATGGCATTTCACGATGCCCAGGTCCACCTTGGTGAAGGGGCCCTTTCCCGCTTCCACGGAAACCACATTTCCGAACCGCTCGAAGTAGAAGCTCTGCCGGTTCATGGCCGTGGGTGCCATCATGGCCGCCAGCACGCCGTTCTTGTACCATTCCGGAACGCTGAGGCTCACCTCCGTGCCGTCGCTCACGTCGCACATGGACTTGCTCTTCCGGTTCTTCCCCTGGTTGGCGCCGTAGCCGATGGCGATGGCCGCCACCACCTTCTCCCCCGGTGCCAAGTTGTAGCATTCCGGTTTTTTCTTGAAGGTGGAACCCACCCAACAGGTATTCAGTCCCAGCTGCTGGGCCAGTAAAACCACTTTTTCACCGTAATAGCCGCACCGTTCTTCCAGAGTATCGTCTTTCTCCCCCGCCAGAATGATGTAATTCTCCACGCCGCGAAACCGCATGGCTTTGGACCGGAGTCCGGAGAAGGCCTCCGGCTCGTGCAGCACCAGATGCATGTGCAGACCCCCTACTTGATTGCAGGCCCGCATGGCGGCCAGCAGGCGTTCCACGATTTCCTCCGGAATTTCTTTTTCCAGATATTGACGGACGGAATGCCTCCGCTGTATCGCTTCAATGATGTTCATCGCAAACTCCTTTTACAGAAACGTTCGGCCGATTAATACTTCTTTACAATAAACGGATGATCTTCGCCCTTCAGGTAAGCCTGGATGCCCAGAATGGAATTTTCCACCATGTTGGCTACCGCTTCCTCCGTGTAGAAGGCGGTGTGCGGGGAGAAGAAGACGTTGTAGAAACTGCGGAGGATGGCCATCTCCGGATTGTCGATGATGGTGCCGGACAGATCCTTGTAGTAGATGCCCAGTTCCTTTTCGATAACATCCAGGGCGGCAAAGCCGATCTTGCCGTTGGACAGGTTGCGAATCATGGCTTCTGTGTCCACCAGCTGGCCCCGGGCGCAGTTCACCAGGATGACCCCGTCCTTCATTTTCGAGAAAGCGGTTTCATCGATCATGTGGTAGTTGTCCTCCAGCGCCGGTGCGTGGAGGGTGATGATGTCGCTTTCGGCGTACAGGGTATCCAGGTCCACGTACTCCGCATGCTGCCGAACCGCATCCTTCGGGAAGATATCGTAGGCCAGAATTCGGCATCCGAATCCGGACAGGTGCTCGATGACCGTCTGACCGATTCGGCCGGTGCCGATGACGCCCACGGTGCTCTTGGAGATTTCCCGGCCCAGTTTACCCTTCAGGGTGTAATCCTGCACGTTGGCCTTATCCATGATGTACCGCAGCTTCCGGCAGGCGATGAGCATCAGCATGATGGTGTAATCCGCCACGGAGGCCGGGTCATAGGTGACGTTGGTGACTCCCATTCCCACCTCAAAGGCGTGCTTCACGTCGATGTGATCGTATCCGATGGTGCGGGTGGAGATGACCTTTACGCCGTTCTCCTTCATGGCATCGATCATCTCCGCCGGAGTCGGGGTGGTGATGATGGAAATGGCATCGTAGCCTTTCGCCAGATGGTAGTTCTCCGGTCCCGGGGACTGGGTGGTGTAGCCGAATTCCACACCGTACTGTTTCGAAAATTTTTCAAAGAAAGGGAGTTCGTCGAACTCTCTCAGGGTATATACAAAGATTTTCACTTTTTTGCCTTCCTTTCCGGTCGTTTTTGCATTACGTTAAACTATTATTATTATATCTCAATCCCCTTACCCTTGCAATCCGGCGCCCTTGGGATTACAATAAAACGTACGTATTTTCGGCGGAGATTTCCTCTGCCGGAAGACATTCCCATCAAGCAGTTCGGGTCCGATATCCTGCTTGTAAAAAATCAAAACCAAAGGAGTACTATTATGAAAAAATGGATCAAAGGGGAACTGGAGGATTACCGAATCCTTCTTCGCAACGTTCCCAGTCTCGTAACATCTCTTTTCGTGGTCAGCGTCATCATGATGAACCTTCTGGCCAACAAGGAGTTGTTTTCGTTTAAGTACCTGGCACTGGACTGCGGTTTCGCACTGAGCTGGGTATCTTTCTTGTGCATGGATATGCTGTGCAAGCGCTTCGGCGGAAAGGCGGCGGCGAAAATCGCCATTCTGGCCCTGGTGATTAACCTGGGTGCCAGCTTGATTTTCAAGGCGCTGACCATGACGCCGGGCATGTGGGGGGAATACTATTCCACCGGCAGCATGCAGGTGAACGACGCGCTGAACACCACCATCGGCGGGGCCTGGTACGTGGTTCTGGGCAGCAGCCTGGCCATGTTCCTGTCTTCCATCTGCAATGCCGGCATCAACTCATTCCTGGGCAAAAGGCTCCGAAACACGAGCTACCGGGATTTCGCCATCCGCTCTTTCACATCCACGATGATCGCGCAGTTCATCGACAACCTCACCTTCGCGCTGGTGGTGTCCTACCACTTCTTCGGCTGGACCCCGGTGCAGGTGTTCTTCTGCTCCCTCACCGGCGCCGTAATGGAACTGCTATGCGAAGTGGTGTTCAGCCCGCTGGGCTATCGGGTGAGCCTGCAGTGGGAAGCGGAAAAAGTAGGCGAACCGTACCTGCAGTATTGCCGGAAAACGGCGCAGTCTGCGTAAATTGTTTTTAGGAGAATGGGATAAAAGGAGTTTGCCATGGACATTCTGATTACCGGCACGTCCGACGGCATCGGTCGGGCCACGGCGGAATATTTTCTGGAGCGGGGTCACTCGGTGGTGGGTTTCGACCGGAAGCCCCCTGCCCTCGCACATCCCAATTATCGCCATGAGATTCTGGATATCTGCGATGCGGATGCCTACCCGGAGGATGTGCAGCCGGAAATTCTCATCAACAATGCGGGCGTTCAGGACAGCGGACGGGATATCGAAATCAACCTGATGGGGACGATTCGAATTACGGAAAAATATGCCATCGCCAACCCGCGGATTCGGGCGGTGGTGATGGTGGGATCCGCCAGCGCTCATACGGGATCGGAATTTCCGGAGTATGCGGCCAGCAAGGGCGGACTTCTCACCTATACGAAGAACGCAGCGCTTCGTCTGGCGCCTCGGGCGGTGTGCAACAGCATCGATCCCGGCGGGGTTCTGACGGATTTGAACCGACCGGTGATGGAGGATCCGGAGCTGTGGAATCAAATCATGGCGCTGACGCCGCTTCGACGCTGGGCGACGCCGAAGGAAATCGCGGAATGGATCTATTTCGTCGGGGTACGGAATCGCTTCATGACCGGGCAGAACCTGCTGATTGACGGTGGGGAAGCCGGAGACGCCCATTTTGTATGGAAGGACTAAAGTTTTTAACGCATGCTGAATAATCTGATTTTTTGTCTTAACGCGACGGTGCCCATCTTTTTTCTGATTCTTCTGGGGATGTTTCTCCGGAGAATTCAGCTGATGGACGATGCTTTTACCGCGCGGCTCAACACGCTGGTGTTCCGGGTTTGCCTTCCGGCGCTGCTCTTTCACGACATGTACCGGACGGACTATCGGACAAACTGGAATACCGCTTACGTGGTGTACTGCGCCCTGGCCACGCTGGCCAGCATCCTGATTTGCACCGGAGTTTCCTACCTTCTGAAGGATCGGAGCATCCAAGGGGAGTTTATTCAGACGTCCTACCGCAGCAGCGCTACCATTCTGGGCATTGCGGTGGTCCAGAACCTCTATCACAATGTGGGGATGGCGCCTTTGATGGTCATCGGCGCCGTGCCCATCTACAACATCGCGGCGGTAATCATCCTGGAGATGTACCGGCCGGACCGGGGGAAATTGAACGCGATGCTCCTCCGCAAAACCCTTCACGGGATTCTCACCAATCCTATCATTTTATCCATTCTCTTGGGTTTTGCATGGTCCCTCCTGCGCCTACCGCTTCCGGCCATCGGCGATACCACCGTGGACTACGTGGGCCGCTGCGCCACTCCGCTGGGGATCATCGCCATGGGTGCGTCCTTTCAATGGGAGAAAGCCCGGCAGTCTGCCGGTCCCGCGCTGGTCAGTACTTTTATCAAGCTGTTCGGCCTGTGTGCCCTGTTCCTGCCTTTAGGAGTTCATCTGGGGTTCCGGAACGACCTGCTGGTGGCGGCACTGGTGATGTGCGGTTCGTCCACCACCATCAGCTGTTTTGTCATGGCAAAGGGCATGGGGCACAAAGGGGACCTTACCATCAGCACGGTGATGCTCACCACCCTGCTTTCCGCCTTTTCTCTCACCTTCTGGCTGTTCATCCTGAAGAGTCACGGGTGGATCTAAGTTTCGAGAATTAACGCTGCATCTTCCGGGGGTATAAATGAAAAAAGAACTGCAATCCTTATCCTTACGCTGATTACGATATTCTGCTTCGTGCCGATGTCCGCATCTGCCGCGGAGTCCAACGTCATCCACGTATCGAACCAAAAGGAATTCGAGGAAGCGATTGCTCGGGTCAACAAGGATTCCGACAGCGAATATACCATCGAGCTGACCGCCGATTTTTCGGTTAACGGCTTTTCCATTACCTCGCCTCACAAAACGGCCATTCTTGGAAGCGGCCACACGCTCACAATGGGTGGAGGCGGTTCCGTCAGCGTGAGCAAGGGGGCGGAATTGACGTTGGGTGCGGCGGACGGAAATGTCCTGAACATCCGCAGCGCCGAGGGCACCAGCAACGACGTGCCGGGCATGCTGAATATTGAGGGCACCTGCAATATGTACTCGGGGGTGACTCTTTCGGGAAGAGAAGGAAACAACTATTTCGGCGGAGGCGTTACCGTTTCCGGCGGCACCTTCCACATGTACGGCGGGACCATTGAAAAATGCGGCATTAAAGGCGGCTCCGTTTGCTACGGCGGCGGTGTTGCGGTGGTCTACGGAGGTCAATTTATCATGGACAGCGGCACGATTCGGGATTGCTACGTGGAGTCCGATTACCTTGATTATTATGATCCCAACACATGCTTTACAGCCATGGGCGGCGGTGTATTCGTCTCCGGCGGATCTTCTTTTGTCATGAACGGAGGCTCCGTCTCAAGCAATTCTGCCACCAATATGGGCGGCGGCGTTGCCGTTGCAGCTTCCTATGAAGAGATTTCCGGTGGCCTCGGAAATCTAAAAAGTTCCGTCGAAATTCTGGGCGGAAAAGTGGAAGAAAACCAAGCAAAGAAAGGCGCCGGCCTCTTTGCATCCGGTTATTACTATGCGTTTGCGGCTGCTATTTGCGCCGATACCCCTGCCGCAGGGGCCACGGAAAATCCGGGACTGCATATTAAAGATACCCAGATACTGAACAACACCTCCACCGACGCCGAAGAGGGGCGAGGCGGCGGCGTGCTGGCGGTCGCATTGAAATCGCCGGCAACAGCTTCTCTTGAAAACACGACGGTCAAAGGAAATAAGGCAGCGGTCGGTGCCGGAATTGCATCTTACGGTTACTATACGAATATGAATATCAAGGGATGCACCGTCACAGAGAATACCGCGAACAAATACGGCGGCGGTTTTTATGCAGAAAGCAATACGAGTGGCGGAAAAACGACGATTACCGATACGGTCCTGTGCAACAACATTGCCGACACCGCCGGATCCGATGTGTATCTCAAAAAGTCACCATTAGTGCTGCCGTCCGCTCCCAGCATGAATTCCATCTATCTCGGGGCGCCGGAAGATGTTCGCAATCAGAAGATTGACGGCTGGTATGAAGATAAAACAGATTCTCGGTACACCGAGCAAGAGAAGGCGGCACGCAAGGAATACACCGGCTATGCCAGCATTGACGGCTCCGGAGAGGTGGCTTTAATTGCCGCCGCAAATCCGTCTCTGGTACACATCAAATTCACCAATGAAGACGGATCCACGGTGTATAAAGAATCGTACTACCCGCTGGGCACCACCGCCAAAGATATCATCTTGCCGGACGCCACTAAAGCATCGGATGAGAAATACGATTATATTTTCAAAGGCTGGAGTCCGACCATCAAAGATGCCACAGAGGATGCCGTGTACACCGCCGTGTTCGAGAAGGTATTTAAACAGTTTACGGTTCAATACGAGTTCAAAAGTCTTACCGCCGACAAAGAACTGCCGGAAGAAGTGACGGCTTTGCTTCCGAAAGATCCCGCCGGCTACGGACGGGGCACCGACATCAAGGCCATCGCGCCGGCCAAAACCGAGGTAAAGGTGGACGGCGGAACCTGGACTTTCAAGGGCTTTGACAAGGACTCGAAAAAAGCCACGATGGAAAATGCCGACGGCGACGGAAATGTGAAGTTCACCGGAACCTGGGAATTTACCCCAAAGGATCCGGACCCGCTTCCATCCACCGGCGGCATGGGAACGCACCTCTTCATCATTGTGGGCGCGGCCCTCATGGCAGCTGCGGCAATTGCATTTGTAAGAAATTCCAAGAATTCCAAGAATTCCAATAAAACCAAATAACATGTAGCGGAATAGAAAACTGCACCGGTCCGCAATCTCATCGTCAAGCGGAGATTTCAAATCGGTGCAGTTTTTTCCTGCGCGGCCCGAGAGAGGCCGGCCGGCGACCGGTGGGCCTCGCGGACCCAACGACGTGGTGCCCCGCGACGAAAAATCAAGGCTTTGACGCGTGTGAAGCACCACGTCCATCCGGACGAAGGCTCTTCCGAGTCCAATGATGTGGTGCCCCGCGACGAAGGATCAAGGCTTTGACGCGTGTGAAGCACCACGTCCACCCGGGCGAAGGCTCTTCCGAGTCCAATGACGTGGTGCCCCGCGACGAAAAATCAAAGACTTGCGAGGAGTCAGGCGCCAACAGGACCGGCCGGTTTTTCCGAGGCGCGGTTTGCTCCCCCATCCCCGCTAGGTCTTATAGTTCCGTCTCGGGGAGCAAAATCTTCACACAAATCCCGCGCCGACGCATAAAAAACATCCCCTTTATACAAAAACAGCGGTGCGCCAACAGGCATTTCACCTGCAGCACACCGCTGTTTTCAATCTTCTTTTTTCAGGTCTTCTCTTTTTTCTTCAGTGCAGCCGGACCACTTCTATGGCTCGGCAGCGCCCCCTGTTTTTCTAGAACGTGGCCACTTCCGGATCCGCCGGCGCACATGCTTTTACCGACTTGGCGTAGAGCACCGGGCCCTTCTCACCGTAGGCTTCCTCGTATTCTACCCGGACTTTGGCGGTGATTTCCACCCAATCGCCGGTTTTAAAATCGTCCGCATTGGCGTAAATGCACATCAATCCGGCGAACTGAATATCCTCCACGCAGCAGGTCATCACGTGACGGCCGAAGGCGAAACGCCCCTTCGTGCTCAGGTCCTCCGCCATGGCCACGCGGCCCTTCAAGGTCAGGGTTCTGCCCTCGTAATCGTCCTCGTTCTCGTTGATATCCCGGTACCACTCCGCGTAATCATCATCGGAAATGGTGATTTTAGACTGGGTCTTATCGAACGGCAGCGGGTCCTCGATATCATCCGGCTCCACATCGTACGGACCGTACTCGTAGAGAATCTGAGATCTCCGGTTCGCCACCCGCACCTCCTTGTGGAACGGCATTTTGTCAAAGCCCTTGGTGCAGCGGTTGAACACCACCAGCTCCGCGGTCTGCATTTTGTCAAAGCACAGCTGACGCATGTTCTGGTTGTACATCAGGAACGTGGTGGCATCCACGAACAGCATCTCCTGCGCCACAATCCAGTTCGGCGGCAGGCTGGCAAACAGGGACTGGAGCATCCACATGCCGTTGTACTCCACCAAAATCCGGTCGAACCGGTACTTGCTCTCCAGCTTCTGCAATGCCATACGGGTCAAATCCGCCTCGTCATCGATGTATTCCACGAAAACATTTTCCGGACTCGCGAATGCGCTGATATCGTATTCCACCTCGCCCTCTTCGCAGACCAACAACAACGTCGGCACCTCCGGATCGAAGTCCGGGCTGTTCAGTGTATCTTGAATAAAAGTAGTTTTACCGCCGCCCAGGAATCCGGTAAAAAGATATACCGGCAGTTCTCGGGCTTGACGATCTTCCAATCTTACTGTCATAATTTTCCTCTGCTATTATAATCCAAACAACTCTTTGATGTGATCCTGTGCCAGACCCACACCGATGACGCAAATCATGCCGGTAGCTTCCGGCTCGCCCTCACGCACTTCCGGCTCGCCCGGAACGTAATCGAACTGGTACCATTTGCCGTCGGTACCTTCCAGGATACCCTTGGAACGGAGCACCTGTCCGCATTCCGCTTCGTTCTGGATGGCTTCCAGAGCAGATTCAATCTGCTCTCTGCTGTATTTGTGAGCGGTGGTAACACCGAATTCATCGAATACCTCGTCCGCATCGTGACCGTGGTGGTGGTGGTGATGATGGTGGTGGTGACCGCAGCCGCATTCATGGTCATGGTCGTGATGATGCTCGTGCTCTTCGTGGTCATGGTCGTGGTGATGTTCGTGATGGCCGCAGCAGCCGTGTTCTTCATGGTCGTGATCATGCTCCTCATGGTCATGGTGGTGCTCCGCCTCGTGCTCTTCCTGTTCCCGATGTGCTTCTTCTCTCAGGTGATCCAGCTCCGCGGACAAAGTCTTCTTCTGTTCCATGGTTTCCAGGATCTTCTTGCCACTGATTTCCTTCCAATCCGTGGTCACGATGGATGCCTCGGTATTGTGTTCTCTCAGCAGACCGATGACCTGATCGATTTTCTCCTGGCTCAATCCCTGCACGTGGCTCAGGATAATGGAGCTGGCGTGTTCCACCTGGTTCACGTAGAATTCGCCGAAGTTCTTCAGATACATCTTCGCCTTCTTGGCATCCACCACGGTGGTAAAGCCGTTCAGCTGAATCTCCTTATTCTCCAGATCCTGCACGGCGATGATAACGTCAGACAGTTTGCCCACGCCGGACGGTTCGATGAGAATCCGATTCGGATGGTACTGCTCGATGACCTCGTTCAGTGCCTTTCCGAAATCCCCTACCAGGGTGCAGCAAATGCATCCGGCATTCATCTGGTTAATCTGAATTCCGGTATTCTTCAGGAATCCCTTGTCTACACCGATTTCTCCGAATTCGTTCTCGATCAGAACGATTTTCTCGTCCCCATAAGCTTCCTCAATCAGCTTCCGAATCAGCGTCGTCTTTCCGGCTCCCAGGAATCCGGAAAAAATATCTACTTTCGTCATTTCTATCCCTTCTTTCTTGTATATCTTACCCTTGCGGGTTTTGGTTCAACGTATTTAATTTTAACAGAGTCCTAGCACTCATTCAAGGAAGTGGATGGGAATTCCTGTGTTTTTTGCTTCACACATTCCGGGCCGGCGGTTCGCGCTCGGAAACCGAATTCATTGGCTTTGTCGGCCGGCGGGCGCGAACCGAACCTGAGTCCGGGCTGCTTTTCCGCCTCTTCCAGTTCCAGGGTTCGCGCTCGGAAACCGAATTTATTGGCTTTGCCGGTCGGCGGGCGCGAACCAAACCAGAACATGGGCTGCTTTTCCGCCTCTTCCCGTTCCAGGGTTCGCGCTCGAAAACCGAATTCATTGGCTTTGCCGGTCGGCGGGCGCGAACCGAACCTGAGTCCGGGCTGCTTTTCCGCCTCTTCCCGTTCCAGGGTTCGCGCTCGGAAACCGAATTTATTGGCTTTGCCGGCCGGCGGGCGCGAACCGATCCTGAGTCCGGGCTGCTTTTCCGCCTCTTCCAGTTCCAAGGTTCGCGCTCGAAAACCGAATTCATTGGCTTTGCCGGCCGACGGGCGCGAACCGAACCTGAGTCCGGACTGCTTTTCCGCCTCTTCCCGTTCCAGGGTTCGCGCTCGAAAACCGAATTTATTGGCTTTGCCGGCTGGCAGGCGCGAACCGAAAAGGCCGCGCGCCGGGGGAACGGCGCCCCTGTTGGCGTGGCCTGACGAAGGCGCAAGGGCTTGCGGGGAGCAAGGCGCCAACCGGGAAGGCCGCGCGCCCGGAATCGGGAATAGAAAAAGAGCTGCCGCCGCAGCTCTTTTCGTCTTGTTGACTTCGGTCGTTCTATTCCGCCAAAAATGCAGTTTTCAATAGGCAGCCTGTGAAAAACAGACTTTTTGTTTAAAACATTCCCAAGCTCTTGAACAGAAACAGCCACAGGAAGATGGTCACACAGGACAGCGGCGTTGCAAAAATCACCGCATTTCCCGCCAGCTCGCCGTCAGAGTCCATCGCCTCCGCCATGGTATAGGAGGAAACCGCCGGCGGCGCCGCCATCATGGCAATCAGGGAAACCAGCGCCACGTCTCGGACGCCCAGCACCGCCGCAATCCCCAAGCCAATCGCCGGTACGATGACCAGCCGGGCCAGAACGCATATCGTAAGATTTTTTTTACCCGCATGAACGCTGCTCTTGTTGAAGGATGCGCCCAGCAAAATCATGGCAATCGGAGTGGTGGCATCGCACATTCCGGAGATGGTTTTGTTCACCGCAGACGGCACCGAAATGTTCAGCGCCAGCGCCAGAATCGCCGCCACCGCACCCAGGATGATCGGGTTCGTCAGGATTTTTTTCAGCACGGACTTCAAATTCGCCCGGCCGCCCCGGAAGTATTCCAGCACGATAACCGCCAGGAAGTTGTACAGCGGCACCACGAACATGATCAGCGCCGCCGTCACCGACACGCAGCCCTTGCCGTAGATGTTCTCCGCCACCGGAAGCCCCATGAGAATGAAGTTGCTCCGGTACACCGCCTGAATCATGGCGCCCCGGGTTCGGTCCGGTATGTCCATGCGGACTACGATTCCCCAGGTGATTCCGCACACTGCCAGCACGAAGAGGCAGGCAAAAAGAATCAGCCGCCCGTCGAAGGCTTCCGAAATATCCGCCGCATAGAGATTTTCAAACATCAGCGCCGGAAAAAACACCACGAACACCATCTTGTTGAATTTCCGCACGTCCTTTTCCGTCAGCACGCTGTATTTTCGCACCAGCATTCCCACTACCAGATACAGCACCAGCGGGATGACCGCATTTAGGCATACTAAAAAATTATGTATCATCAATTGCCCCCATTCCTCTTTCATTCACGAGGAATATTGTACCACAAAAAGAGGTTTTGGGAAGGCGAACATTTCCGACACCTTTCCTACAGCGCCGCCAGCACCTCGTCCGCAAACTCCCGGCAAGTTCCGCCGCCCGGAAGTCCGGTCATCTTCGGTCCCAGCTTCGCATCTGCCGCATCCAAAGCTTTTTCCAGACGTTCCGCTTTTTCCACATATCCCACGTGGGCCAGCATCATCGCCGTCGCCTTCATCAGGCTGGCCGGATTGGCGTAGCCTTCGATGCCCTCTTCCACCATGCGCGGAGCGCTTCCGTGAATGGCTTCGAACAGGGCGTAATCCCGTCCGATGTTGGCGCTTCCGGCGGTGCCTACGCCTCCCTGAATCTGCGCGGCTTCATCGGTGATGATGTCCCCGTACAAGTTCGGCAGCAGGAACACCTGGAATTGGTTTCGAATATCCTTGTTCACCAGGTTGGCCGCCATGATGTCCACGAACCAGTTGTCCGTCTCGATTTCCGGATATTCCTCCGCCACCTCTCGGCAAATCTGAAGGAAGTCACCGTCGGTCTTCTTCATGATATTGGCCTTCGTCACGATGGACACCCGTTTCTTTCCGTTGGCCCGGGCGAAATCAAAGGCAGCCCGAGCGATTCGCAGGGTTCCTTCCCGGGTGGTCACCTTGAAATCCACATCTAGGGAGTCGCCGATTCGGATGCCGCGGCTTCCCAACGCGTATTCCCCTTCCGTGTTTTCCCGGAAGAAGGTCCAGTCGATGCCCTCCTCCGGAATGGAAACCGGGCGCACGTTGGCATACAGGTCAAAGGTTTTCCGCAGGTACACGTTGGCGCTTTCCAGATTCTTGGTATTCATGGATGCGTTTGGTGTGGTGGTGGGTCCTTTCAGCAGTACGTCGCACTGCCGCATCTCCGCCAGTACTTCGTCCGGAACGGTCTGTCCCTTCTCCAGCCGATTTTCCAGGGTAAAGCCATCGATTTCCCGAAGGCGTACCTCTCCCGATGCCAGTTCCTCTGCCAGCAGTTTTTCCAACACCGCCCGGGCTTCCTTCATGATGACCGGACCGATGCCGTCTCCCGCCGTCAGACCGATGGTCACGCCTCGGCCCTCATCTTTGCCGTTTCCGGCGGATTCCCGGCTCTTCCGAATCCGTTCATTTCGCGCTACCTGTTCCCGCAGCAGCACTTCGAATTCCGCTACCGCTTTCTGAATATCTTTTTCAACTCCACAGTCCACTGTCTTTCCTTCTTTCTTTTATTTTCCCGTTGCCGCTGCGTATTTCAGCAATCCGCCGGCCAGGAGCATTTCCTTCTGCCTTTCCGCCAGCTCCATTCGCAGCGGAATTTCTTTTTCTCCGGCGTGAAGAATCACTCGGTTCTCCTTCAATCCCTCAAAGATATCCGAAAGGGTCAGCACGTCGCCCTGCTGAATCCGATCGTAGTCCGCCGGATCCTCAAATACCAGCGGCAGAATCCCTGCATTCACCAGGTTGGCCATGTGAATTCGAGCAAAACTCTTCACGATTACCGCCCGGATGCCCAGATAGAGCGGCGCCAATGCCGCATGTTCCCGGGAAGATCCCTGGCCGTAGTTGGATCCGCCCACGATGATTCCCTTGCCCGCTGCTTTGGCCCGTTCCGGGAAGGTTTCGTCCACCACGCCAAAGCAGAAGGTGGAAATCTTCGGAATGTTGGAACGGTACGGCAACACTTTGGCGCCCGCCGGCATGATGTGATCCGTGGTGATGTTGTCGCCCACCTTCAGGATAACCTCCGCCTGAATTTCGTTTTCTAGCGGGTGGGTTTCCGGGAACGGCTTGATGTTCGGCCCCCGAAGCACTTCCGCATCCTTCGCCTCTTCCGGCGGCAGCGGCGGAATAAAACCACTGTCGTTAATCCGGAACTGCTCCGGTATCTCTACCTTTCCTACGGATTCCAGGGTCGTCGGATCCGTGATATATCCCGTCAGAGCGGAAGCCGCTGCGGTTTCCGGGCTCACCAGGTACACCTGTCCGTCCTTGGTTCCGGAGCGGCCCAGGAAGTTTCGGTTAAAGGTCCGCAGACTCACGCCGCCGGAATTCGGGGAAAAGCCCATTCCGATGCATGGACCGCAGGTGCACTCCAGAATCCGGGCACCGGCATCAATCATATCCGTCAAAGCGCCGCACTCCGCCAGCATGGAAAGCACCTGGCGGGATCCCGGGGAAATCCCCAGGCTGACGCCGTCGGCGATTTTCTTTCCCTTCAGCATTCTGGCTACCTTCAACATATCCGCATAGGAGGAATTGGTGCAGGATCCGATGGCAATCTGATCCACCTTTATTTTCTTCAATTCGTCCACCGGCTTCACGTTGTCCGGGCTGTGAGGGCATGCCGCCAGCGGTTTCAGCTCGCTCAAATCAATGGTGTACTCCTCTGCGTATACCGCATCTTCATCGCTGGACAGCGGAATCCAATCCTCTTCCCGGTTCTGAGCCTTGAGGAACTTTCGAGTCTCCTCATCCGACGGAAAAATCGAGGTGGTGGCACCCAGCTCCGCACCCATATTGGTGATGGTGCACCGTTCCGGCACGCTGAGGGACTGAATTCCTTCCCCGCCGTACTCCACGATGGCACCCACGCCACCCTTTACGGACAGCTGTCTCAGCACTTCCAGAATCACATCCTTGGCGCTCACATTGTCGCCCAGCCGGTTCTTCAGGTTCACCCGAATCATACGAGGCATCGGAATGTAATACGCACCGCCGCCCATGGCAACCGCCACGTCCATTCCGCCGGCACCCATGGCCAGCATACCCAGACCGCCGCCGGTCGGTGTGTGGGAATCGGAACCGATCAGTGTCTTTCCCGGTTTTCCGATGCGTTCATACTGCAGCTGATGGCAGATGCCGTTTCCCGGACGGGAGAACCAGATGCCGTGCTTCGCCGCAACGCTCTGGATGTACCGATGATCGTCCGCATTCTCGAAACCGGACTGCAACGTGTTGTGGTCGATATAAGCCACGGACCGCTCCGTCCGAACTTGATCCACGCCCATAGACTCAAACTCCAGATACGCCATGGTTCCGGTGGCATCCTGGGTCAGCGTCTGATCGATTCGAAGACCGATCTCCTCCCCGGTTTTCATTTCCCCGGAAAGCAGATGCTGTTCAATAATCTTCTCTGCAATTGTCTTACCCATTTTTACTGTTCTCCTTCTGTCCCCATATCGGAGGCGATAAATTCATCAATCTTCTTGTCCACTTCTTTTCCGCTGATGATGGACATTCTGCCGTTGGCGTACTGCTCATCGATCCAGCTCTTCACGTATTTCACCACCGGACTGTGCTTGCCGACCCGGTGTTCTCCCTCCAGTCCGTAGGATTCGTTAATCCACAGCGCCACACCGGCCGCACCAGAATTCTGGTTCAAGGAAACCAGCGGCGGACGCTTCAGGAATTTCTTGGTGTCGAAAATATTATAGATTTCTTCGTTCTTCAACAATCCGTCTGCGTGAATGCCCGCTTTGGTCACGTTGAAATTCTCTCCCACAAAAGGAGTCTGCGGCGGTACCTTGAATCCGATCTTCTTCTCATAGTATCTCGCCAGGTCGGTGATTACCGTGGTGTCCATCCCATCCAGGGTTCCCTTCAGCTGTGCATACTCGAATACCATGGCTTCCATCGGGACATTTCCCGTACGCTCTCCGATGCCGAACAGGGTGGTGTTCACCGAAGCGCATCCGTACAGCCATGCACTGGCCGCGTTGGCTACGGCTTTGTAGAAGTCGTTGTGCCCGTGCCACTCCAGCATCTCGCTGGGCACGTCGCAGTAATTCTGCATGCCGTAGACGATGCCCGGCACGCTTCGCGGAAGCGCCGTTCCCACATACGGAATTCCGTATCCCAAAGTATCGCACATGCGGAATTTCACCGGAATCTTCGCCTGCTCCGACATCTTCTGAATGGCTCTCACGAACGGCACCACGAATCCGTAGAAGTCCGCCCGCGTAATATCCTCCAGGTGGCACCGCGGCACCACGCCGGCCTCAAAGGCATCGTTGATTACGGAAAGGTAATGCTCCATGGCCTGCCGTCTCGTCATTCCAAGCTTCGTGAAAATATGGTAGTCTGAGCAGCTTACCAGGATGCCGGTCTCCTTTACGCCGATATCGTGCACCAGCTTAAAGTCCTCCTTCTTCGCCCGAATCCACGTGGTAATCTCCGGGAACTTCAATCCCAGGTCCATGCACTTCTCGATGGCCTCCCGGTCCCGGTCGCTGTATACAAAAAACTCCGTCTGCCGGATAATTCCATTCGGCCCGGACAGTTTGGAAATCATTTTGTAGATATCCACAATCTGCTGCACGGTATACGGCTCCCGAGACTGCTGTCCGTCCCGGAAGGTGGTATCCGTAATCCATATATTCTCCGGCATGTTGTACGGGCTCCGCCGGAAGTTGAACGAAACTTTCGGAATCTCCGTATATTCGAAGAACTCCCGCATCAAATTCGGCTCTTCCACATCCTGCAGTTGATAGCTGTACGGCTCTTCCTGCAAAAGATGGGTCCGCTCGTTCAGTTTAATTTCATTCATATCTCTTACCTCTTACGCTGTTCGGGCACCATGCGCCCCCTTCTTTTAAAATTGTATACTTGTATTCTAAACCCCTGTTTTTCTCCTGTCAATGGTTTTTTAAACAATGCTTTATGTTTATTTTTGTAAAAAAATGAATAAAAAAATAAATCCGCAGCACCGGAGGTTTCCGGTTGCCGCAGATTGTATTCAATGTTTACAAGAACCACTCCGGGTCCTTTCTTTTGCTGTACAGCTTCTCCAGCGCCAGGCCGGAAGCCGCACACATCGGTCCGTGAAAATCCCGCGCCCCTTCCGGACATACCCGGATGCAGGCGGTGCAGGAAATGCACTTCCGCACATCCACCTTCCGCACGTCCCTCAGATTAATGGCCCCCATAGGGCAAATCTGTGCACAGGCTCCGCAGTTGGTACAATGCTTGTTGGGCGTCGGGTGCAGCGGCAAGCGCAGAGGGGCTTTGTGGGGAATGGACCCCTTGATGTCCAGCGGTGCCGGCTTCGCCCGCAGCTCTTGAATCATGGTGCCGCAGAATCGGTGCAGCTTGCGGGAGGTAAGCTCGCAGAATTCCTTTACCTTCTGGAGATCCCGGACGTCCGGACGGCACGCCGCTATTTTTTTGAAAATCACGTGCTGGGAGACGAAGGCTCCGGCGCTGAGCACGGAAAATCCCTGGTCCTCCATAAAGGTATACAACTCGTACAGCGCATCTCCGTAGGAGCTGTTGCCGTAATCCACCAAGCAGACGGTCATGGTGTTCTTGCCGTGCATTTTCTGAATCATCTTAACACAAGGCAGGGGTACCCGTCCGGTAAACGCCGGAATCCCCATCACCACAATTGTTTCCTCATCAAAAGTACAGTCCTCCATCAGAGGATTGCGCAGCAAATCGATATATGATACAGAGAGGTTCTCAATGCAGGCGTCGTCCATGCGCGCCGCGATTTCCTCTGCTACTCTTTTGGTCAGCCTCGCGGTGTCGCCGGAGGGGCTGAAATACAATCCCACAACTTTGTTAATCATGGATTCTCCCTATAAAAAATCAATACTCTACATTTCTATACACTAGAATTTTACCACATCCCGCGTTTTGTAAATGGTCGCATTGTGAAGAAATGATGTGACGAACAGAAATAGTTTTCCACAGAAATGTGTCGGTCGCCTCCGCACTTTTCATCCCTTTTTTTACAGAAATTTTTCTGCAAAAATACAATTTCGGGATATTACATTTTCCGAATAGTGCTATACTGAACGCATACAAGGAGGTGAAAAAATATGGCGGATATTACAAGAACACTCGGCCTGCAGAAGCGGATTGCACTGATCGCTCACGACCACAAGAAGGAAGCGTTGATTCGATGGTGTCAGAAGAATCGGGACATCCTGGGACAGCATTTCCTCTGCGGAACCGGAACCACCGCGCGGCTGATTTCCGAGAACACGGGACTTCCGGTAGAAGCGCTGAAGAGCGGTCCTTTGGGCGGCGACCAGGAGGTGGGAGCCCGCATTGCGGAAGGGAAAATCGACATGGTGATTTTCTTCAGCGACCCGCTGGAAGCCCAGCCTCACGATCCGGATATCAAGGCGCTGCTTCGAATCGCAAATGTGTACGATGTGCCTTTTGCCAACAACCGATCCACAGCGGATTTTATGGTTCACAGCGATTTCTTCAACCGAGGGTACACCTGCATCAGCGAGGATTACACCGATATGAATCAGCGCAGGGTTCAGGACATCCAGGAAGAAATCGACAGTTCCGGGAAATAGGATGAACCGGCGAATTTAAAACCATCAAAACCGAGGAAATATTGACTGGCGGCTAGACCCGACAAAAGCGGAACGGACCCGGAGGCTCCGGGTGTTTTCACGCTTTTTGTTATTTTTTGGTGCGCCGGCGGAGGGCTTTGCGCGGCGGAGGGCTTTACGCGGCGGCGACCGGCCGGCGCGGATTTGGTGCACGATTCCCCGCAAAACCCTGTTCCTTCGATTCCCTTGCACCAATTCCAGGAGTCTTTTCGGCGACCGGCCGGCGCGCACTTGGTGCACGATTCCCCGCAAAACCCTGTTCCTCCGTTTCCTTTGCACCAAGTTCGGGTGCCTTTTCGGCGACCGGTCGGCGCGGACTTGGTGCACGAATCCACGCAAAACCCTGTTCCTCCGTTTCCTTTGCACCAAGTCCGAGAGACTTTTCGGAGACCGGCCGGCGCAGACTTGGTGCACGATTCTCCGCAAAACCCTGTTCCTTCGTTTCCCTTGCACCAAGTCCGGGAGCCTTTTCGGCGACCGGCCGGCGCGGATTTGGTGCACGATTCCCCGCAAAACCTTGCTCTTTCGTCAACGGGCACCACGTCTTTGGGACTAAAGGCGCCGCCGGCGAGCCGGACGTGGTGCTTCACTCCCCGCAAACCCTTGCTCTTTCGTCGACGGGCACCACGTCTTTGGGGCCAAAGGCGCTGCCGGCGAGCCGGACGTGGTGCTTCAATCCCCGCAAAACCTTGCTCTTTCGTCGACGGGCACCACGTCTTTGGGGCCAAAGGCGCCGCCGGCATCAGTTCCCATCAGTATAAGTCACAGAAGGAAAGAATTGACGACGGAACCTCGGGGGAGAGCGTTCCGTCGTCAATTTCTACCGATTTCAACAGGAATAGCTGGAATTAGAGACTCACAAGAAAGCTGTTGCTCTCCCGGCCGATTTCATCCCATAAAAACACCCTCCCGCAAAAGGAGGGTGCTTATTTTCTCATGCTACTCGCTTCCCCGGCCGCTGCCTCGTCCGGCAACCAGGCGGAGCACATCGGTTTCCTTCATCAGCTCCGACACGATAATGCCCAGCATCTCGTCCAGCTTTTCCACGTCCTCCTCCGGGAAGCGCTTCCGGATCCGCTGGCAGACCATGTTGATGTAGTTGAAGATATCTCCGTAATCCTCTTCGTATTTCGGCGTGATTCGGAGATGGAACTCCCGCTTATCCGTGTCGCTCTGAACCTTCTCGATATAACCTTTTTTCACCAGCTGGTTCACCCGGTACGCCGCATTGGGCGCGGACAAGGTGGCCATGGCGGCGAATTCGTTCACCGTCGGTTCGTTCATGCAGTTGATGATTTCCATGGAAATCACTTCCTGTGTGGTGAGGGAATCCTTTCCCCCGTCCCGGTCCTCTTTAAAAATCCGGGCGTATAATGATAATTTGAATCGGTTATAGACCCTTTGAAAATTTCGTTCCAGCATTTTGTTTCACCTCATCCGTGATTATATCAGAAAAAACGGATTCAGTATAGCTTACGCCTCGCCGATTGCGAAAGAAATCTCCCCGGTCACGGCCGTCTCGCCGTCCACCGTGGCCTCCACTTCCCCAAAACCAACGCTGCCTCTCATGCGGGTCAGGCAGCATCGAAGGGTCAGTACGTCTCCGGGCACCACCTGTCTCCGGAAGCGGCAGTTCTTTACGCCGCCGAAAAAAGCCAGTTTCCCTTCGTTTTCCGGAAGGGACAGGATTGCCACCGCACCGGTCTGCGCCAGCGCTTCCAGAATCAGCACCCCCGGCATCACAGCCTTTTCCGGGAAATGTCCCTGAAAGAAAGGTTCGTTGCCGCTGACGCATTTTACCGCCTCTGCCGATTCGCCGGGCACCAGATCGGTTACCCGGTCAATCAACAAGAACGGGCTGCGATGGGGAAGTATCTCTTTAATCTGTTCAAAATTCAGTTCCATTTTTTCTCCATTTATCCTTGATTCTATGATTACACTCTCCGGAACAGCAGGGTGGCATTGTGTCCGCCAAAGCCCAGAGAATTGGACAGCGCATACTGTGTCTCCACCGCTTTGCCCTCGTTCGGACAGATGTCCAGGTCACAGTTTTCATCCGGCACCTGATAGCCTGCCGTTGGCGGTGCGAATTGATCCCGCAGCATGCTGGCGGTAATCACCGCTTCCACGCCGCCGCTGCCGCCCAGCAGGTGGCCGGTCATGGACTTGGTGGAGGACATCACCACGTTGGATGCGGAATCTCCGAAGGCCCGCTTTACCGCAGCGGTTTCGCATCGGTCGTTCAGCGGTGTTCCGGTTCCGTGGGCGTTGATATATCCCACTTCCTCCGGGCGCACATTTCCGTCTTCCATCGCCATCGTCATGCATGCAGCCGCACCGCTTCCGTCTTCCAGCGGAGCGGTCATGTGGTGAGCATCACAGGTGGCGCCGTATCCCGCGATTTCTCCCAGGATTTCCGCTCCTCTTGCCACTGCATGTTCGTACTCTTCCAGAATCAGCACGCCGGCACCTTCGCCCAGGACGAAGCCACCTCTTTCCCGGTCAAAAGGAATGGACGCCCGCAGCGGGTCCTCCGCCGTGGTCAGTGCCTTCATCGAGGTGAAACCGCCCAGCCCCAGGTCGCTGATGCAGGCTTCCGAACCACCGGCGGCCATAACATCAAAGTATCCGTCCCGGATGGCATGGAAGGCCTCGCCGATGGAGTTGGTACCCGATGCGCAAGCCGTCACGCAGCAAGTGCAGCTTCCCTTGAATCCCAAGCGGATGGCAACGGAACCCGCCGCCATGTTCACGATGGCCATCGGCACGAACAGCGGAGAGATTCGGTCGAAGCCCCGCTTCTGTCCTTTCCGGTATTCTTGCTCAATGGTCTGCAGGGAACCGATTCCGCTTCCGATATTTACACCGAAGCGAAGGGCATTCTCCTGTGCCATATTCAGACCGCTCTGTTCAAAAGCCTCCAGCGCCGCCTTGATGGCGAACTGGGTAAAACGAGCACTCCGTCTGGCTTCCATTTTGTCCATGATTTCCGTCGGATCGAAGCCCTTGACCTCGCCGGCTACTTTTACCTGCCGCTCTTCGGTGTCCAGCGTCTCAATCGGGGCGATTCCCACCACGCCGTTCCGAACGTTCGTCCAGGTCTCCTTTGCGGAAAGTCCCACCGGTGTGATGGCACCCATTCCGGTAATCACAACTCTTCTTTTCATCCTGTTCTCTCCTTATCTCTGCCTCTACATCGCCATTCCGCCGTCTACCCGCAGGACCTCGCCCGTAATGTATCCGGCCGGTTCGCTCGCCAGGAAAGCCACCGCTTCCGCCACGTCTTCCGGCTTTCCGGTGCGTCCCATTGGAATTCCGGTGATGATTTTATCCTTGGCGCCTTCCGGCATCGTTTCCGTCATATCCGTATCGATAAAACCCGGTGCCACGGCGTTCACCGTGATTCCCCGGCTGGCCACTTCCCGAGCGTAGGATTTCGTCATGCCCAGAATTCCGGCTTTGGCCGCCGCATAATTCGTCTGTCCCATATTGCCCATCAGCCCCGTTACGGAGGACAGGTTCACGATTCGGCCGTACCGCTGCTTCATCATGATGCGGTTCACGGCCTTCATCATATTCCACGGACCCACCAGATTCACATCCAGCACCGCCCGAAAATCCTCTTCCGTCATGCGTGCCAACAGCCCGTCTCGGGTGATCCCCGCGTTGTTCACCAGCACGTCCACCCGGCCGAAGGCTTCTTTGGCCTGCGCCGCCAGCTTCTCACAATCCTCTGCGCAGGACACATCGCCCTGCACCAGGAGCACCTCCGCTCCCAGCTCTCGGCACATCCGCTCCGTCTCTTCCGCCGCTGCGCTGTTCCCCCGGTAATTAATCACCAGGTTCATTCCATCCTTCGCCAGGCGCACCGCCACGGCTCTTCCAATGCCCCGGCTGCCTCCGGTGACTATCGCTGTCTGCTTCATAATCTCTCCTTTATCGGCACTTCCGCCGCTTCACTACGCCTCTTCCTTCAGCAGCGCCCGCACCTTCTCCACATCCTCGCAGGAGCTGATGCTGATGCACTCCGCCTTCCGGTCAATTTTCCGAACGAATCCCGCCAGGGTGCTGCCCGGCCCAATCTCAATGATTCGCTCCACACCGGCCGCCAGCATATTTCGAATGATGGCTTCCATCTTCACACCGTTGGACACCTGGTTCACCAAAAGTTCCGGGATTGCATCCCCTTCCGATTTCTCGTCCCCGATAAAGTTGTACATCAAGGTAAAAACAGGTTCGTTCCAGTCCACGTGTCCGAATCGCTCCCGGAGAGCGTCCCCTGCCGGCTTCATATAAGAAGTGTGGAAAGGACCGCTTACGTTCAGCTTCATGCAGCGCCGAGCGCCCATTTCCTGCGCCAGCTCCGCCGCCCGCTGCACCGCTCCGGCTTCACCGGAAACGATAATCTGACCCGGGCAGTTCAGGTTGGTAATCTCCGCCACGCCGGAAATCCCTTCGGATTCCCCGGCCCGGAGACAGCATTCTTTTACCCGATCTGCATCCAGTCCCATGATGGCCACCATTTCCGGCCGGATACCGGCAGCGGCTTTCTTCATCTCTTCGGCCCGAAAACGAACCAGCTCCACCCCGTCCTTCGGGGTCAGCACCTGTGCCGCCGTCAGCGCGGTGTATTCTCCCAGGCTCAGTCCGGCGCCCAGATCCGGTGTCCAGCCGTCCTTGTGAAGAATCTCATAGACGCCTGCACCGAATGCCAAGAGAATCGGCTGGGTGTAGGCCGTGTCGCTGAGCTGCTCCTCCGGTCCGTTCCACGCAATTTGCTGCTCCTCCGGAGTCAGCAGGTCGAACACCCGGCGAAACTCTTCGTAATTGTCATAAAGGTCTTTTCCCATTCCCACGGTCTGGCTTCCCTGACCGGCGAACAAAACTGCTGTTTTCATGCTTTACTCCTTTGCAGGAAACCGCCCCTATTCCGGGCGGAAGCCCTGCTTCAATTCATCCATTAGTTCTTTTACCGTCGTCATCTCATTGATTCGGCCCACGTTGGCTCCGGAGAAGAAGAGTCCCTCCTCCCAATTGCCATGGAATGCCTGAATCAGCGCCTGACTGATGCAGTACTTGGTGCTGCCCGGGTCGCAGCTCTGAATGCAGTTCCGGCACCGTTTCGGCGCGATGCGGCCTTCCCGGTCCACCCGCCGCAGCAGCGGGGAATCCACCGCTCTTCCCGGAAGTCCTACCGGACTCTGGATGATGCGGAGGTCCTTCTCCTGCGCATTCAGAATCGCCTTTTTGAATTCCGGGGAGGCATCGCATTCTTCCGTAGCGATGAACCGGGTGGCGATCTGTACGCCCTCCGCTCCGGCGGCGGTCATTCGGCGAATGTCCTCGGCATCGAAAACGCTGCCGGCGGCGAACACCGGAATTTCCGGATCCAACGCTGCCACGTCCTTCACGATGTCTTCCAGCGACTGTGTCTCGTGAGCCAGCAGATCATCCTTGGAGAATCCCAAGTGACCGCCGGCATCGGAACCTTCCACCACGATAAAATCCGGTTTCCGTCCGTGTCTCTTCCACGCCCGGCCGATCAAGCGCGCCGCCCGGCCGCTGGATACCACCGGCGCCAGCATCACATCCCGGTCTCCCGCAATTTCCGGAAGCTCCAGGGGCAGCCCCGCACCGGAGATAACCGCATCCACGCCGGCCTCGATGGCCGCGTTCACCAGCTCTTTGTATTCCGTGGTAACCACCATGGCGTTGATGGCGATGGCACCCTTTCCTTCCGAGATTTCCCGGGCTTTTCGAATTTCCTCTTTCAAAGCGCGAATGCTCGCTTCCACCGGATGGGTCCAGGCGTCTTCTTCCCGAAAACCGATGACCGCCGTGGAGATGACCCCCATGCCACCTTCCCGGGCAACGGCTCCCGCCAAGGATCCCATGGAGATTCCAACACCCATGCCTCCCTGAATGATCGGCACCTGCCATTTTTTGTACATATTCATTCCTCGATTCTATCCATCTGCAATCTCTACAGGCTCTCGTATTCCTTCATCATCTCTTCCAGAATCACGCGCAGGGGACGGATTTCCTTAATGTAAGAAGCGTCCTGTCCCGCCATCAGCGATCCCCGGTCCACGTCACCCTCATGTACCGCTCTTCGAAGGGCACCCAATGTGAACTTCTCCAGCTCCATCTTCTCGGCGCCGCTCTGCTCCAGCTCCAAATAGTCTCGGGTCATGCCGTTCTTCAGCACCCGCACCGGAACGCCTACGCTTCGGCCGGTCACCACGGTGGCGCGGTCCTTTGCCTTAATCAGAGCATTCTTGTAGTTCGCATGGATCGGACACTCTTCGCTTCCCAGAAGCACTGTACCAATCTGAACGCCCACTGCCCCCAGGATCTCCGCCGCTTTCATCTGTCTTCCGGAAGCGATTCCGCCGGCACCGATTACCGGTACGGAAACCGCATCCGCCACCTGAGGCAGCAGCACCATGGTGGTGAGCTCTCCGATATGGCCGCCGCTTTCCGTTCCTTCCGCGATGATGGCATCCACGCCTTCCCGCTCCAATCTCTTTGCCAGGGCTACGGAGGAAACCACCGGAATCACCTTGATGCCCTGTTCCTTCCACATCTTCACATATTTGCCCGGATTTCCCGCCCCGGTGGTGACAACGGACGGTTTCTCTTCCGCAATGATCTGCGCCATCTCTTCCACGTCCGGATTCATCATCATGAGGTTCACGCCGAAGGGCTTGTCCGTCAGGGATTTCGCGGTTTCGATTTCCTTTCGCATCATCTCGCCGTTCATGGCGCCGGTGCCGATGATTCCCAGCGCTCCCGCATTGGATACCGCCGCCGCGAAAGCACCGGTTGCCACCTGAGCCATACCGCCTTGCATAATCGGGAATTCCGTTCCCAAAATCTGATTCAGTTTCATATTCTCTCCTGTCCCTTTAGATTGTCATGAGAACACCGCCGTAGGTCAGTCCGGCCCCAAAGCCCACTGCCATCATCCGGTCTCCCCGCTTGATTTCTTTTCTTTCCAGACATTCCGCCAATGCCACCGCTACGCTGGCCGCGGAGGTATTTCCGTACTGCTCCACGTTCAGGAAGCACTTCTCCTCCGAAATGCCCATCTTCCGAACGGCACTTCGAATGATTCGCATGTTGGCCTGATGGAAGATATACCGATCCACATCCTCGACGGTTCTGCCCGCCCGGCGCAGAAGCTCTTCTCCGCACTCCGGCACCGCCGATACCGCAAAACGATACACTTCCTGTCCCGCCATCCGGATATTGGGATCGAATCGGTCGCACCACAGGATATCGTGGTTGGGTTCCGTTCCCTCCAGATGTTCAAACTCCCCGTTCGAATCCGCTTCCAGCACCACAGCTCCCGCCGCATCGCCGAAGAGGACGCAGGTTCTCCGGTCCTCCATATCCATCATGGGGCTGATTTTCTCGCTTCCAATCAGCAAAATCCGCCGAAAACCGCTGCTCATCAGCGCGTTGGCCAACACCAGTCCGTACACGAATCCGGAGCAGGCGCTGTTCACGTCCAGGGTCATCACCTTTCCGGAAATGCCCAACCGACCTGCCACTTCCGCCGCCATGGACGGTGTCGCCATATCCGGCGTAAAAGTAGCCACGATCAGTCCGTCGATTTCCGCCTTCTCTTCCGGTGTCAGATGGGCCACCGCTTTCGCTCCGGCCTCTGCCGCCATATCCAAATTACTTTTATTCTCTGCGAAATACCGCTGGCCGATTCCCGTCTTGCTTCGAATCCACTCATCGCTGGTATCCACATACTGTTTCATGTCCTCGTTGGAAACGCATCGGTCTCCGTGGGCACTACCCCATCCGAGGATTTTCATTCCTGCCATAATTACTCCTGTTCTTCTCCTGAATCCCACGGATTCTCCCGAAGGATCTCCCGCCCCACGTTCCGGAGTCTCCGATACCGAAGTTCCGCAATATCCTTTCGGCGAATCCGCTGAAGCTCCGTCAGTGCCTGCGCCACTTCCTTCTCCACTTCTGCGAAAACGAAGGGCCGCTGCTCGTGCGCTCCCTCTCCCGGTTCCGGCACGATGACATCGCACACGTTCATCTTCTTCAGATCCGGTGCGGTGAGCCGCATCACTTCGCTGGCCTCCTCCCACCGGGTTCCGTCCTTCCACAGGATACTGGCAAAACCCTCCGGCGACAGGATGGAATAGATGGCGTTCTCCAGCATAATCATCCGATCGCAGATGCCGATGGCCAGCGCACCGCCGCTTCCGCCTTCGCCGATAAAAACAGAAATCACCGGCACAGACACCCGGGACAAGGTCTTCAGACATTCCGCTATAGCACTGCCCTGGCCTCGCTCCTCCGCTTCCTTTCCCGGATATGCGCCCGGGGTATCCACAAAGGTGATAATCGGCCGGTGGAATTTCTCCGCCTGCTTCATCAGGCGAAGGGCCTTCCGGTACCCGTCCGGGTTGGGCATGCCGAATCTTCTTTTCAGGTTTTCCTCCAGAGAGCGGCCCTTCTGGTGGCCGATTACCGTCACCGGAATTCCGTGAAAGTTTCCGATGCCTCCGATAATCGCCTCATCCTCCGAGTAGGCCCGATCTCCGCCCAAGGGAAGAAAATCCTCAATCATCGCTTCTATATATTCTTTCGTGGTCGGCCGGGATTCCATCCGGGCAATCCGCACCCGGTCCGCCGGCCGCCGTTCCGTTATCTTCATCATCATTGCTGCTCCTTCAATCACCTATGCGTGCAGCTCCAGAATTCGTCCCAGGGTATCCCGCATTTCGCGGCGATCCACGATCCGATCCAGGAATCCGTGGTCGTACTGGAACTGAGCCCGCTGAAAGCCCTTTGGAAGCTTTTCCCCGATGGTCTGCTCGATGACCCGGGGACCCGCAAAACCGATCAGGGCATCCGGCTCCGCCAGCTGAATATCTCCCAGCATCGCAAAGCTTGCCGTAACGCCGCCGGTAGTCGGGTGGGTCATAACCGATACGTACAGCAGCCCCGCTTCATCGTGTTTGGCCACCGCCGCGGAGGTCTTCGCCATCTGCAGCAGGGACATCATGCCTTCCTGCATCCGGGCACCGCCCGAAGTGGAGAACACGATGACCGGCAGTTTTTTCTTCGTGGCATATTCAAAGGCGCGGGTGACTTTTTCTCCCACCGCCATGCCCATGCTGCCCATCATGAATCGGTTGTCCATCACGACCAACACCGTGCGCCGGCCGTGAATCTTTGCCGTTCCGGTCACCACCGCATCGTTGAGATTTGTTTTATCCCGCATTCCCTGAATCTTCTCGGTATATCCGGGGAAACCCAGCGGATTGCCGCCGCGAATGCTGCGGCCGAATTCCCGAAAGCTTCCGGGATCCGCGGTGATGCGAATCCGCGATGCGGCCGTCATCCCCCGGTGGTTTCCGCAGTGGGGGCAAATATACAGGTTGTCCCGCCATTCCTCCCGCATAGCGGTCTCACCGCAGGCCCGGCATTCCACCGGTTCTTTGTCCCGGCGAATCTTGGCCGCCGGCTCTTTGGCGTGAGCCAGCCGGTGAATGGCTTTCATTACACCCTTTCGTTCCTGAAACGGATTCATTCTTTACTCCTTTATCATTCCTGCCGTCTGAATCATTTCCGTCAGCTCCGGCAGCTCCTCTCCGATAAAACCGGTGTTGTAATTTCCCCGAAGGAATTTCCGGTTGTAGAGGATCATCTGCTGTAACGGCTGGGTAGTTTTCGGACCACGGATGATAGTCTCTCCCAGCACTCTTCTCATGCGGCGCACCGCACCGATTCGGTTCTCTCCCTTTACGATGACCTTGGCCACCATGGAATCGTAGTACGGACTGATTTCCGCACCGCTGTACAGGGCGCTCTCCACCCGGGTTCCAAAACCCGACGGGAAGTGCACGAAGTCCACCTTTCCCGGGCACGGAGCAAAATCATTCAGCGGATCCTCGCAGCAGATTCGGCATTCGATGGCATGTCCCTTTACCTGAATCTCATCCTGGGTATACCGAAGGGGCGCGCCGGAGGCAATCCGCAGCTGCTCCGCCACGATGTTGATTCCCGTCACCATTTCCGTTACCGGATGCTCCACCTGAATTCGTGTGTTCATTTCGATAAAATAAAAATTCTCCCGGTCGTCCATGACGAATTCCACCGTGCCGGCACCTTCGTAGTCGCAGGCTTTTGCCGCCGCAACCGCCGCCTCGCACAGGGTCTTCCGGGTACTCTCCTGAAGGCCGAAGGCCGGGGCTTCTTCCAGCATCTTCTGATTCCGCCGCTGGATGGAGCAGTTTCGCTCTCCCAGATGAATCACGTTATGATGCTGATCGCCCAGAACCTGCACTTCGATGTGCCGCGGGTTGATGATCAGCTTCTCCAGGTACACGGTGCCGTCGCCGAAGGCCGCTGCCGCTTCCATTCCCGCCTGTTCCATCGCGGTGGGCAGTTCTTCCGGAGAGTCGGCTCTCCGCATGCCGCGGCCGCCGCCACCGGCGGATGCTTTTACCAGCACCGGATACCCGATGCGTTCCGCCACCTTCAGAGCTTCTTCCGGCGTCTTCACGGCGCCGTCCGAACCGGGAACCACCGGAACCCCGGCTTTCATCATCATCTGGCGAGCGGTGGATTTGTCCCCCATCTTGGAGATGGTATCTCCGTCCGGGCCGATGAACTTGATGTCGTTCTCCCGGCACTTCCGGGCGAACTCCGCGTTCTCCGACAGCAAGCCGAACCCGGGATGGATGCCGTCGCATCCGGTGGACATGGCCGCCTGCAGGATATTGTCCATATTCAGATAACTTCCGGAGGCATTCCCCGGACCGATGCAAACCGCTTCATCCGCAATCAGGGTGTGAAGGGAATTTCGGTCCGCTTCGGAGAACACCGCCACTGCGGGGATTCCGCAGTCTTGACATTCTCGAATGATGCGAACCGCGATTTCTCCTCGGTTTGCCACAAGAATTTTCTTTAACATTTTTCAACCTCGAAAAGCACCTGATTGTATTCCGCCATCTCTCCGTTCACTCCCAGAATGCGGCGAACGATCAAATCGTACGGTGCGGTTAATTCGTTCATCATTTTCATAGCCTCCAGAATGCACAGGGTTTCCCCTTTGGATACCTTCTGGCCCTCCTGAACAAAAGGATCGGCGTCCGGAGACGGTGCCGCATAGAAGGTTCCCACCAGCGGTGCTTTTACCGGCTCCAGATTGTCGTCGGTGCCTGCCGACGGCGCATTTTCCTTTACGGTCTCCGGGGCACTTTCTGCCGGTGCGTTTTCCTTTACGGTCTCCGGGGTACTTGCTGCCGATGCAGCGGCATTGCCGGAAACCCGTTCCGCGGCCGGATTATTTTGGGCAAAGGAATTGCCGGATGCCATTCCGCTTCCGGCATTCACGCCTCGACCGAACCGAAGCCGCAGTTCCGCAGTCTCCATTTCAAATTCCGTCAAATCCGATTCCTTGAATTCGTTCAGAAGATCCTTGACGATTTTCTGACTGTCCATAATTCACCTACTGATATTTCTCAACACAAGCAACAACGTCACTGACCAGCTTCATGTTCGGAAGCTCGGTGTCCGGAATCTTCACGCCGAACTCGTCTTCCAGTGCCATTACCAGCTCTACGGCATCCAGGGAATCGATCTTCAGATCTTCCGCGATGGATGCTTCCGGTGTGATCTTGTCCTCGTCACAGCTCAGGGTGTCTATCATCACTTCTTTTACTCTGTCAAATGTCATTTTCTTTTCTCCTTCTTCGTTTGGTTTTAATTTGGAAATATTTTTTTCGGTATGTTTGTTGGTTAAAATATTTTTTGTAAAGAAATTTAAATAAAATATTTTAACTAAAATTCTTGAATATAATACACCCGGTTCCCGACGGTGTCAATACGAGTTATGTGAAGAATCCTTCATATAGTTAAAATTTTTTAATAAAAAAGTATCGGATAGAGATTCTCAATTGCGGAAAGCCGGGCCTGTTGGCGTGACTCAACGGAAAAATCCGATTGACAGAACCGGGTTTTGCGGACATACTGGTGATAGGATTTTAAATTAAGGAAGGGAGGCACACCATGCCACATATTAATGTAAAGATGTTCCCGGGACGGGACGATGAGAAGAAGAAGGATCTTGCGGACAAGCTGCTGCAGTGCGCACAGGAAGCGCTGGGCTGCCCGGCGGAAGCACTTTCCGTATCCGTTGAGGATGTTGCACCGGAAGATTGGAACCGGGATGTTGGGGAGAAGATTCCGGAAGATAAGATTTACTCCGGTGAGATGTACAAGGTAAAATAGTTGGCTTGGCGACTTCACGTCGTCGGTTTGGCAACTTCAAAAGGAAATGATGCAAATGGCTGCGGCTTCGGGCGAGAAAGATGGATTCCCGCTCGGGCCGCAGCTTTTTTGCCGTTTCGCCGGCGCGCGGGTTCCAGCCACCCAAGGGGTGCCGCTCATATTTGTATATGTGCACAAAGAATTTGTTCTATTTTGTGTACACGGCTTACTTTTTATTGCATTCAACAAATTCTTGAGTATAATATAGTTTATCAAAACAATTGAACAGCCCGAAGGGATCGCAGATCATCCGAAAGATGTGAACTCCTCCGCGGGTTCAAAGGGATATATAAAACAGGGATAGAAGGAGATAAGGAAATGAATAATCGAAAAGTAGGAATCATCGGTGTCGGTCATGTAGGAGCTCATGTTGCGTACAGCTTGGCAATTCAGGGCATCGTGGACGAGCTGGTGCTGGCGGACACGGACACCGCCAGAGTGGAGAGTGAATATCAGGATTTACTGGATGCGCTTCCTCATATGCCGCACCGCACCAGAGTGTCCATCGGAGAATATGAGGATTTAGCCGATTGCGATTTAATCGTTAACAGTGCCGGTCACATTGAGTTGCTCTTGGGATCCGACGATCGGTCCAGAGAGCTGAAGTTCACGATTCCCGCCGTTCACACCTGGGTGGACCGCGTTCGCAAAGCCGGTTTCGACGGCGTGGTTCTCAACATCAGCAACCCGTGCGACGTCGTTACCCGAGAAATCGCCAAAGGCCTTGGCCTCCCAAAGGGCCGCGTGCTGGGAACCGGCACCGGACTGGATTCCGCCAGACTGGTTACCCAGATTGTAAAAAAGACCAACGTGGATCCGAATTCCATTCAGGCCTTCATGTTCGGCGAACACGGTAATTCCATGTTTGCTGCCTGGTCCTGTGTCACCGTCAATGGTCTGTCCATCGACGAGATGGCGAAACAAGACCCTCGCTGGGATTTCGACCGACCGGAAGTAGAGCAGCTGGGTCGCCACGGCGGCTGGGTCACCTTCAGTTGGAAACATGCCACCGAATATTCTGTTTCTACCACCGCCGCACGCATGGTAAAAGCAATTCTTCACGATGAGAAGATTCTCATGCCGGCCAGCACCGAGTTGAACGGCGAGTACGGCCAGCGCGACGTCTACGCCGGTGTTCCGTGCATCATCGGCAAAGACGGCGTGGAGCGCGTCGTGGAATTCCCGCTGACGCAGGAAGAACTGGACAAGTTCAACGACAGCTGCAACGCCATCCGCGCCAACATCAAGATTGCAGACTCGCTGTAGTCATTGATGAAATATATCGCCTCGTCGGAAGCGTCCAACCTTCCACTGACAAATTGCGTTTCCGGCCTTGCATTACATAGTGATGGGACTATTGGTACCTTTGCCAACCTAAGTTTCATTCATTATATTATCACACATGAGAGAGCAGGTTCCGCTTTTCGGAGCCTGTTTTCTTCTTTTCTTCGGACATTCTGTACGAAAATAGTTTATTTTTACCTTGACAACTTTACTCATGTAGTATATTATACTTATAAAGAATTATTCCTAATAAGGAGGCTCGATGAAACGACGCAATACCATACAACGAAATCTGGTGTTGGAAGCCATCCGCACCATGAAGAGTCACGTTACCGCCGAAGAGGTGTTTGAATTTATTCGAAAGAATCACCCCCACATCGGCAAGGGAACTATCTACCGGAATCTGGGGATTCTGGCGGAGGAAGGCGAAATTCGCCGAGTGGAAATCCCTGACGGCCCGGATCGATTTGATTTTACCCTGAAGGATCACTACCATGTGCGGTGCATCCGATGCGGCGAGGTCTTCGATGTGAAGATGGACGTGCTTTCGGATTTGATGTCGAAGGTTCGGGGGCCTCGGGGAATGGAATTTCTGGATTACGATATTTCTTTTAAAGGAATCTGCCCGGATTGCCGGACGAAATAGCACAATTTCAACAAGGAGGAAGAAAATGGCTAAGAATAAGTACACAGGAACACAGACGGAAAAGAATTTGCAGGAAGCATTTTCCGGAGAATCTCAGGCGAGAAACAAATACACCTATTTTGCATCCGTTGCGAAGAAGGAAGGCTACGAACAGATGGCGGCCCTCTTCCTGAAAACCGCGGACAACGAAAAAGAACACGCAAAAATGTGGTTCAAGGAATTGGCAGAGTTGAACGACACTCCGGCGAACCTGGCTGCGGCCGCTGCCGGCGAGAACTACGAATGGACCGACATGTATGATGGTTTTGCAAAGACCGCGGACGAGGAAGGTTTCCCGGAATTGGCGCAGAAATTCCGTGCAGTAGCGGCAATCGAGAAGCATCACGAGGAGAGATACCGGGCGCTGCTGAAGAATATCGAGACTTCTCAGGTATTCGAGAAGAGCGAAGTGAAGGTATGGGAATGCCGGAACTGCGGTCACATCGTGGTAGGAACCAAGGCACCGGAGGTATGTCCGGTATGCAATCACCCACAGAGCTACTTTGAAGTTCATGCGGAGAATTATTAATCGATAAAAGGAGGTACGATCATGAAGTACGTATGTAATGTATGCGGATGGGAATACGACGAAGAAAAAGGGTATCCGGAAGGCGGAATCACACCGGGCACCAAATGGGAAGACATTCCGGAGGATTTCGAATGTCCTCTGTGCTCCGTCGGAAAAGACCAGTTCTCGGCAGAATAGTTTTTCAGCCCTCAATTAACACTTAAGAGATAGCGGCGAAGAGCCGGAGCGGGAATCCTGCTCCGGCTCTTCGCCTTTTCATTTTTCATCGTCACAGACTCTTCACATTATAATTAGCACTCACCTATTGACAGTGCTAACAAAAAGAGTTATAACATAGTTGTAATCGGAAAGAGGTTACAACAAGAGAACAGATGAGTTCCAACCAGGAGTGTTCTCCCCGAGAGACTCCACCGGTTCTCCTTCGATTGTATATAACGTCAGTAAAAGGAGGATTTAATTATGTTACTGCCTAGTGTATTTACAAATGATTTTACAAATGATGACTTTTTCGATGATTTCTTTAACGCTCCGGCAAGAAGAAGCTACATGCCGTCCGCAAGCATGAAGTGCGATGTCAAGGAACTGGATCAATCCTATCAGATTGATATGCAGCTTCCGGGATACGACAAAGACGATGTAGAAGTTTCCGTGGACAAGGGTTACCTCACCGTATCCGCTTCCCACAAGGAGAACAAAGAAGACAAGGAAGACGGCAAGTACATCCGGAAGGAATGCTTTACCGGCAGCTGCCAGCGCAGCTTCTATGTGGGTGACGCCGTGAAAGGCGAGGACATCAGTGCCGCATTCAACAACGGCATTCTGAGTCTGACCGTTCCAAAGGCCGAAGCGCTTCCGCAGAATGAAACCAAGCAGTTGGTTCACATCGAAGGATAGTCCAACGTGAGACGTTCCCGCAGCGCTCCGATAAAAAAAGAATTCGCAGGGTCGGAAGTTTCCGGCTCTGCGATTTTTATTTTACCCGATTCTCTACTTCAGCCGTTGGGATTCGATAAACTCATTTTTCTTCACCCGGAACGGCGTGCAGTTGCTGTCGTAGAACTCATACGGCTCGTCGATAACTTCGGCGCCCATTTTCAAAAGTATTTTCAGCGTCACATCCCGAGCGTCTCCGTACACCTCCGAAGCCCCCAAAGCAAACAGTGCACTCAAAACCCCGCGCAGCAGGTCGGTGCCCAGATGGCGGTGCCGAAAGCTTGGATGAACGGCAAAGCGTCCTACATGCGGTCCTTCCGGTTCTTCCCAGGATACGATTCCCCCCACAATCCTGCCGGAAATCTCTATGCACCACCACTGGGGTGATTTCTCTGCCGGAATGTCATCCATGTCCCGCGGAATGCCTTGCTCGATTTCAAAAACATCGGATACCAGAGTCAGCACCCGTTCCTTCTCCTCCGGTCGAACGCGGCGCATCACCGTCAGCTTTTCTCGATTCTCCATTCGTCCTCCACGATTCTTTCTTTATAAGATTAAATCCATAGACCCGATTTTAAACCCCTTGTTAAGTATTATGATACCATAGATTCCCCTTGATAGCAAAGTTCCCCGGCTCCCGAACCTTCCGAAGCCGGGGAGATCGATTCGAATTCTTCAGAACAACAAGTTGTTCAATGAACTACTTTGTCTTAACGCTCTTTGCGGAAGACCAGCTTGAATAGTATTTTGCCTTTCCAACCTTCTTGTAGGTACGAACTCTTACATAATACTTCTTATGCTTTTTGAGCTTCTTTACCTTGAGACTGGTCTTCTTGTAGGATGTCAGGCTCTTCGTCTTCGGCGATTTGAACTTCTTGGAAGTGCTGTACTGTACCTGATATCCGGAAGTCTGCTTGGACTGCTTCTTCACATATACGGTGAAGGATTTTTTGCCCTTCTTCAGCTTCTTGACAGCGGACTTCGGCGGATTAATCTTGAAGGATACGGTCTTAGAACCTGCGTAATCGTTCTTCAGGGTAACCTTAACAGTGTACTTACCAACATTCTTTCTGCCCTTTCCGTATGATACGGAGTAGTTGTCCTTGGTCAGCACGGTGCCGTTTACAGAAACCTTTACTCCAGGCGTCTTCACCTTTCCGTTGTAGGTGTAGGCGGAGGTGCTCAGCTTTACGCTCGGTGTTGCACTTACAACGTTCTTCTTCCAGTGTGCGAATACGGTGGTATCCTTGTCGAATACGGTGTCTGCCGTTACGGCATCGCCACCCTCTGCGGCGGTGAACCAGCCCTCGAAGGTGTATCCGTCTCTTACTGCGCCCGGAGGCTCTGCCAGCTTTCCGTCCTTGTCGGTTCTTGCGGTTTCGGCATCGGCCTTGCCTTCGCCGGCATCAAAGGTCACCTTGTGAATCAACACGATTTCGTGAGCCGTACCCTTTGCCACGACCTTTGCATAATCTCCGACGGCATTTACCTGATCTTCCACCAGAGAAATCAGTGTGACTTTCGCATTTCCTTCAAAAGCCGCTGCGTCCAGAACCTTTACGGTTGTCGGCAGGTCGATGGACTTGCATTCCGAAGTCAGCGTCTGGTAGAAGGCCTGTTTTCCAATGCTCTCCAGGCCTTCATGCAGTACCACCTTATTGATGCTTGCCTTGATGCTATCCTGCGTTCTCTGGAATGCATATCTACCGATGGTCTTTACATTTCCCGGGATTTCCAGTTCCTTTATCTGGTTGTTCCAGAATGCGTATTCGTCGATTTTTTCCACCGTACCGGAAAGCTTCAGTGTTTCCACGCGGTTTCCGGCAAAAGCACGCTTACCGATGGTTTTAATTCCTTCCGGAATCTCTACATTCTTCACCTTTTGATTGGTGAACATGCCGGCCGGAATGGCGGTCATACCCTTGGACAGCTTCACCTTTTCGATATGTGTGGTTGCCTTCTCCGTGTTGGTGAATGCACCGCTGCCTACGGATGTGACGCTGTCCGGAAGGCTCACTTCTGTAAGCGGCGCGTTCTGGAATGCGGTATTTCCGATGGTCTTCAGCGTTTCCGGGAATACTACCGCCTTCACACCGTGCTTCACCTCAGAGGTTTTCGTGTCCACTACGGCGGAGAACGCAAAGTTTCCGATGCTTTCCAGCTTTGCCGGAAGCTTTACGGAATCCGGAGCGTATACGGTGCCGTCGGCTGCCTTGTAGCCAAAGGTGCCTACGCCGTTGGTTCCGTTACCGATTGCGGTTACATCCTCACCGGCTGCATTCTGATCCGGAAGTACCAGGTTGGTATCATTCTGAATCTTAATCTTTCCGCTTTCCGAAAGACCGGTGATTGTGGTTCCGTCGAAGATGAAGTGTGCGGTGCCCCATGGCTTTTCCGCCCACGCTTCGGCCGGAATGGCATCGCCGACAAACGGCTTCTGATATGCGTTGTTGTCCACGTAATTACCCTTGGTCTTTGGAATGTAAAGGTGTACGATTCCGTTCTCCACTCCGGTATTGCTTCTAAACGCCATGTTGGTAACCTTTTCGGTCTTGTCCGGCAGCCATACGGATTTGATTTTATTTAACATAAATGCGGCGTTATCAATTGCCAGAGGGAAATCCGTGGTTTCCGGGAAGTTCAGCGACTCTATCGCACATTGTCCAAAAGCATTTTGTGCAATCATCTTTATTGTAGACGGGAAGGTTACCTTCTTCAGGTTTGCATTTTTAGCAAAGGCCTGCCGTGCCAGATAGAACACGCCTTCCGGAAGGGTTACCTCTTCCAGGTTGTTGCTCTGGAATGCCAGTCCTCCGATAAAGAAATCGCCTCGCTCTTTTACATTGCTGTCCCAATTGGTGTCATTGGCCGTCTTCACGTTCTCCGGGAACTTTACGGATTTAATACCCATTGATTTGAATGCGCTTTCACCAACGCCCTGAATCTTCTTTCCGTCCGGGTCCTTCGCCGGAATCACCAGATCCTTGTTGTTCTCCAGTTTCGCTTTGCCGGAGTCCGACAGGCCGGTAACCACCCATACCGTGGTCTTCAAATAGGCCTCGTTGTCATTAGACGGGCAGAGCATATCATTCTTATCGATTGCCCACTCCCCGTATGTGAAATCGGCCGCTTCCCACGCATTGGATGCCGGGGTTTCATCCTTCTTCTCTTCGCCGGTTCCTTCCCCCGGTACGATCGGGAGTTCGTTTTCGTCCAGCTGGGCATCTTCCTGTACAGAAGCTTTCCCCTTTGCCTGATTGTTTTCTACGCTCTGTTCGGTCGCTGCCTTCGCCGAAGCATCGGCGTCTGCGGGAGCTGTTCCATCCTCTGCCGCAAAAGCGCTGAACGGTGTTGCCACCATCATTGCCGAGAGCAGAAAGGCCAGAGACTGTTTTTTGTCCATGGTAATTCTCCTTTCATGGTTCCATTGGATTTAGCTTTCTTAATTAATATATGTGGCGGTGCAGTTCGGGCAGATTTTAGGCAGAACTGCACCGTTGTCATATCGCGTGTTTGGCAGGACTATTTCGTCTTTACCTTCTTGACCTTCGACCATCCGGAGTAATACTTCTTCCCCTTTACGGTCTTGTAGGTCCGCATGTGAACGTAATACATCTTTCTCTTCTTTAACTTCTTTACCGTGACCTTCGTCTTCTTATAGGACTTCACGGTAGTGGTCTTCGCCTTCTTGAACTTCTTGGAAGTACTGTACTGCACCTGATATCCGGTCGTCCAAGTCTTGGAAGATTTCTTCCAGGTTGCTTTGAAAGACTTCTTACCCTTCTTCACGCTCTTCAGCGATCTGCCTTTTGGATTAATCTTAAAGGTCTTGGTGATGGTTCCGTTGTAATTTCCGGTTCCGGTAATCTTAATCTTTGCGGTTCCCACCGACTTGTTTCCGGAGTAGCTTACCTTGTATTCGCTTCCGCTGTTCAACGTCATCAAGGAGTTCTTTACGGAAATCTTCTGGGTCTGAGATTTTCCGCTGTAGGTCTTGTTCTTCACACCCAAAACCTTGGTTCCGTTCTTCGCCAGGCTGCGGAGCTGAACCCGGAAGTTCTCATCCGCCGTATTCACCTTGATCAATTTTCTGTTATTGGTCAGCACCAGTACCGGATGTCCGCTGATTCGGGTGTTTCCGGTGTTGTTCTGGAATGCCGCCTTTCCGATGCTTTCCACGGAATCCGGCAGTACCACGGTAGAAAGATGTCCTTCCTTGAACGCTCTTTCGCCGATGGTCTTCACGCCGTTCTCGATGGTCAGCTTCTCCAGAGAAGCCGCCTTGTAGGTTCCTTCAAAAGCACTTTCCCCTACTTCCTTTACATTGCCCGGAATGGTCAGGCTCTTCATCTGATGCAGATGGAAAGCCTTTCTTCCGATCTTTGTAACGGATTTCGGAATGGTCAGACTCTTCAGACGAGCACCGGCAAATGCGGTCTGTCCGATTTCCGTCACACCTTTCGGAATGGTAATGCTGCTCATCCGGATATTCATGGAGAATGCACCGGATGGAATTACCGTCATCTTATCCGACAGTTTCAGCTTGTAGATGTTGTTCATGGAAAATGCGCCATCACCCACTGCGGTTACCGAATTCGGAAGTTCCACGTTGCACAGGTGGTTTCCGCGGAATGCACTGCCGCCCACATAGGTGAGATATTTCTGGTCTGCCAGGAAGTGATCCTCACCGGTGGTTTCCGTCGGTGTATTCACGACATTTCCGTCCTTGTCGTGGTTCCGCAGGTTGTTGTACTCAAATGCTTTTGCTTCGATTCGTTCCAGATATTTCGGGAACTTCACGGACTGGAATCCATTTGGTGATGTGCAATCGTATTTGCCAACAGTTACTTCTCTGTCAGAGAAGGCAAAAGCTTCCTCTCCGATTACGGTAATGTACTCTTTTGCCTCTCTGGATGCTTTATCCGGAAGCACCAGATGGTGATTGCTCATGCGAACGTCCTTGCCCGACTTGCTCAAACCCACTATGGTTTTTCCGTCTTCACTGTACACGAAATCGCTGTATTCCCAGCCGGTTCCCACCAGCTTATCGTATTTCAACTGATGTCCGTCGCCCTTTGCCGTTACCTTTTCATATGGTGTCTCGCCGGAAGCTTGTTTATCGGAAGATGTCCAAACCTCTGCAACCACGGTATTTCCGTTAAATGCACTCGCCGGGAGCACTTCCACGCTGTCCGGTAGTTCTGTTTCTTTCACTGCACTTCTGCCAAAAGCATTTTCACCGATGCTCTTCAGGTTCCGATTCAGCTTCAGTTCGGTCAGCGTCTTTTTCAGATTGCTGTCCGTTACCGCAAATGCAAAATCGCCGATTTCGGTTACGTTATCGGAGAGCACCAGTTTCTTCAGCTGATGATTCTCAAATGCATTCTTTCCGATGGTTTTCAGTTCTTCATTCAGTGCCAGGTTTTCCACCTTGTTATCGGCAAAAGCACCGCTGCCGATTTCGGTGATGCTCTTCGACAGTGTCACGCTCTTCAGTTTCTGTCCCCGGAATGCATTTTCCGGAATGGATGTCAGTCCCATTGAGAGGGATACTTTTTCCAGTGCCGCCCCATTCTTGTCGGTCGCCTCAAACGCACCCTTTCCAATTGTTTTTACCGACTTCGGAATCTTCAGTTCCGTTGCTTTGCTGTTTCGGAATGCGTAGTTTCCGATGGTTTCCAGCTGATCCGGAAGTTCGATTTCCGTCAATCCGGATACGCCCTCTGCCGATGCATCAAAGGCGTAATCCCCAATGCTCTTCAGTGTTCTCGGCAAAATCACCTTCTTCGGAACGTAAGTCTTTCCGCCTTCTGTGTATCCGAAAGTTCCGATACCTTCCGTACCGTTTGCGATTCCGGTTACTGTCATACCATTGATCCGACTTGGAATAATCAGTTCGGAGTTGTTCTTCAGCTTCGCCTTACCCTCTTCGGAGAGACCGGTGACGATATTTCCGACTACATTATTATACGTAAAATGTCTGGTGCCCCACGGTGCCTCTACTGCCGGAATCCGACCGACAATCAGCTTCTGCACATTGGATTTTCCGTTGGAAATATTTTCCAGACCATCCGGAACGCTTCCTGATGTGGCTGCATATACGTACACCACGCCGCCGGACTGCTCTTCCGTTGTTCCCGTTTCTACCTTTTCCTTGCCGGTATTGCCGATAAACGCATTTCCCTTCATGGAAGTGGTGGCCTTCGGGATTTCTACCGACTGAATCTTGTTTCCGGCAAAGCAGCGAGATTCCAGTACCGGAGAATTATCACCGGTATCCTCGAAGCTTACTTCCCGAATCTGGTTGGATTCAAACGCACTTTCACCGATTCGCTTCATCGAAGCCGGAACGCTAACCATTGTCAAACGATTTTCCCGAAAGGAATTGTTCCCAATTTCGGTGATACCGGAGCCTAAGTCCAATTCATTGATATCGTTGCCGCGGAATGCAGATTCACCGATAGTGAATCCCCCCGCATACGGGCATTTTACCGATGTGATTCCCTTTTCCCGGAATGCTTCTGCGGCCACGCCGGTCACCGCATTTCCTTCATCATCCTTCTCCGGAAATTCGATATCCTTGTTTTCCGTCAGTTTTCTCTCTCCCAGCGGTGAGAATCCGGTAATTTCATTCGCTCCGGATTCTTCCTTGGAATAGGTGTAGTCATCGGAAGTCCAGGTCATCGGATCCGCCAGATATAGCTTGTGGAACGCTTCCGTTTCCTCCTTCGGATCCGGGAAGTTCTTTTTATCGTAATACTGCTCTGCGTTTCTCACATACACCTTTGTGACGCTTCCGTTCACCTTATGGCCATCGGAAGTGTATTCCTTGCGGAAGGTGTTGAGTTTCAATCCTTTTACGGTACTCGGCAAATCAATCTCTGCAATTGCCTTGTTTCGGAACGCATTGTCGCCAATGACCTCCAGGCCTTCCGACAGGGATACGATGCACGACTCGTTGAGATAGTTCTTGGTGGAGAACGCGTACTCGCCGATTTCCTTTACGGACTCCGGAATCACGATATTGTGAATGTTGTTTCCGGCAAAGGCCCGACTGCCGATTTTCGTCACGGTATCCGGAATCTCAATTTCCGTCAGGTTCGGCATATAGTGATACTTGTCGCTGCAACCGAATGCCGCATCCGGAATTTTCTTTAAGTTCTTGGAAAGAATGATGCGTTCAATATTGGAGTTGGTACTGAAAGCACCGTTGCCCATATACTTCACGCTGTCCGGCAGAACCACGGATGTCAGCTCGTTGTTGGAGAACGCCAACATGCCGATGCTTGTGAGGGTTCCGGAGAATGCAACTTCCTTCAATCCGCTGTTGCAGAACGCCCGGTCGCCGATTTTCTGAATGGTATTCGGCATATACACGGAATCGAACTTTTCATCTTCCGTCGCAAACAGACCGGTATAGCTGTCGGTGGAACCGATTTCTTCTACCTTTTTTCCATCCGGTGTCTTGCTTGGAATGACCAGGTCCTTGTTCACTTTTCGTTTGGCAATGCCGCTTTCGGAAAGCCCGGTAACCGCGCCATCTTTGTCGTATACGAAGTCTTTTGCATTCCATAATGTCTTATCCGGATTTTGATTGGCTTCCGATCCGTCGCACACAACTAGCTTCTGGTACGGAGAATAGATATTGGTATTCTCACCCTCCACGGAGTGGAGGCGATTTTGAAGCTTATCCTTCAGCCCCGGGTTATCGGTATACATATATACCAGGCCGGAAGTCCGTGTCTCGCCCTGAAGATCTGCTTCCAGCTTGTTTTCTTTGCCCCACGGGTTTACCTTCGGTGCATCCGCCATTCCCGGGTTGTATGCAAACGCAAATTTGTTCACCACCTCGGTGAAGTCCGGGAGGCGCACCGATTTGATGTTGTTAAACGCAAACGGCATGCCGTGAAGTTCCATCATAAAGTCCGTCGTCACAGGGAATTGAACATCGGTAATCTTATTGTCCGCAAAGCCCTGGCTTTCAATCCACCAGATGGTCTTCGGGAGTTTTACTTTTACAATCTGATTTCGTTCAAAAGCCTTTGCCAATACGGAAATAACGCCCGTAGGGAGAACGACTTCTTTCAGCTTATTTCCATAAAAAGAGCTCTCGCCGATCACGAAGTTTCCGCGGCGGGAGACCCGTTCTTCGTCGGTCTTTGCCAGCGGATCGTCGTAAGGAGTCAGCATTCCCGTCGGGAACTGAACCGATTCCAGACCCTTTTCTTTAAATGCGCTCTCGCCGATTCCCACAATATTCTTTCCATCCGGTCCCTTCGCCGGGATTACCAGATTCTTGTTGTTCTTCAGTTTTTCTTCACCCTGCTTGGAAAAACCGGTGATGACTTTTCCGCGAACATAAAACTGCCGGCTGTAGTCACAACCGTACATGAGCTTTTCGTATTCCCCATAGGTGAAATCCGCTGTTGTCCATTTATCGCTGACCGCCTTGGAGCCGGTGTTCTCTGCCGCCTTTGCCGCTTCTTTCGAAGCTTCGGCATCCGCAGATTCCTCGGTCTTTTTTTCTTTTGCCGAATCCTGTTCTCCGGTCGCGCCTTCTTCCGAACCCTTTACGGATTCTGCCGAAGAATCACCTTTCTCATTTTCAACTGCGTCCCCGCAATCCGGTTCGGATGCCTTGTCCGGATTTACCGGTTCATTGGATTCACTCTCATTTGTGGAACCCGCTGCTCCGGAAATCTCCTGGGCAAATGTCATGCAAGGAGTCGCAACCATGAATAGGGCCAGTGCCCATGCAATCCATCGTTTCTTATCCATAACGCCAACCTCATTTCCTAAGTAATAATTCGTCATCCCCTGTCCAACCATGGTATCAACCATTTCTGTATATTTAAAATCAGTTTTATCTATTTGGAAAATTTTATTATAGGAAAACTCTATATTTCGAAACTCTGTTCTACTAATAGAAGCTTCTCCCGGATTTCTCCGAGAGAAGCTTCTGTGTAATCGTTTGTGTCATGGATGGTATCCGAAAAGAGCATGCGCTGCCTGCAAGTCCTATTCTTTTTCCGACTCTTGAATCAGCCGAAGCTTTTCACTGCGCGTCATCTTCTTAATGGCGCATTCCCGCCGCAAAGCTTCCTTCTTATCCATGTATTCCTCATAATATTCCAGCCGCACCGGCCTCCGCGCCCGGGTGTACTTGGCCCCTTTGCCCGCATTGTGCATAGCCACCCGGTGCTCCAGATCTGTGGTCCAGCCGGTGTACAGGGTCCCGTCTCCGCACCGAAGAATATATACGTATTGCATCTTCTGCTGATTCTCTTCCACTTTGCGCTTCTTTCTCTGTCTGAAATTGCGGCATTCGATCCAATCCCGGCTCCGCCTGCAATTCTCTTAGTGATACTTTTTTCTTTTATATAGTACCACACCGAAAATCCATCCGCCACACAGAAGAAGTGTGACAATTCCGGCCGCATAATACGGCGCGTCGCTGTTTCCCACGCCGGTGACTGTGGCGATGGGACGGTTGTTGGTGACAATCACTTCAATGTCCCCATCCTCTTCATCCAGCACTTCCGTCTCCGTGGCGAGTTCCTTTCCCGCATCGGCATTTTCCCGCTGCACGGCTCGATGCGTCGGTTTTTCACCGGTGGCTTTCTGACGATAGGAGGCGATGTGGTCGCTGGCCGCTTCCGTAATCCGATACGTTGTACCCGCCGGAAGTTCTTTGAATTGCGCGCTTTCGTCGTCCTTCAATTTCACACGAAGGTCCGCTTTTCCCCTTTCATCCGAAGAAAAGCCTTTTTCCGTAAGCTCTCCCGCGTCCGCCGCTTCGATGCCGTCCGCCTCGTATTCGGCGGACGGCTTCAGCCCGGACAAGCTCACTTGGAATTCGAACTTCTTGCTCCGGTCACCCAAAGCACCGGTTACTTCCTTTCGCAGGGTTAGGGTGCCCACCGGAATTTTTCGGTACACCACTTCAATGTGGTGATCCTTCTGAACGTCGGTAAAAGTATATTCGTTCGGATATTCTTTTACGTTCACCGCCTCGCCGTCTACGGTCACCTTCTCCAATTCATACCCATCGTTCGGGCGATAGTGGATGGTCTCATCATCTCCTTCTCCCACCACCACGTCGGGATCGATGGTTCCGCCGGTCACCTTGGTGGTGATCTTATGTTCAATCCGTTGAAATTGGACATCGATGGTGTAGATTTTGGTCTCCAGCTCCCGGCCCGTCTTAGCGCTTCGCGGGTGTACCGGACTGGTGTACAGGCGGTCGAAGCGATAGGTTCCGCCCGCCGGATTGAAATCCACCGGCTCCCCCTCCACCGTCAGGGATTTTACCCGGTAGCCTTTGGCCGGGGTGTAATCGTAGGTGGTGGAACTGTTGATGATGTAGGTGGTGAGTCCTTCCTTCTGAATGGAACCGCCCTCACCTCGAGTGGCTTTCACCGCCACCTCCGGCTGCGTCCACAATGCCATCCCCATCATTTTCCCGGAAATACTGATGGAACCCGTCCATTTGAAACTAAAGCCCTGAGGCTGCACCGGGGAAATAAAACCGGAGTAATAGGTTCCGTTGTCGCCGCTGGTTCTGGTGGCCTTGTTGTAGGCTTCCATCTTCGCACCGTCCCCGCAGACCCGCAGGTTCTCTCCTACCGTTATCACCTTTTCCAGCGTCTGCATCGCTTTGTTGGCATCGGTTTTCTTCGCCAGTGCCACCGGGCTCTCGAATCCGGAAATCAGCTCTACGCCCTCTGCGTAGGGTCCGTTATACCGTTCCGCCGCACTCTTCCCTTTGGCGATGGTGGTGTCCTCCACATCCAAATCCCGGAACCCGAAGAGCAGCCGTGGATATTTCGCTTCGTCCACCGGCGTATCCGTTCCCGACTGAAGAATTTGAATCTTCACATTGCACTTCGTGGTGATGCAGGCTCCCGCCAGCGAATTGGCCGTGGTTCCGTTGTTCACGCTGTATTTCGTGCGCGGAGAAGCGGTGCACAGCTCCGTGGCTTTGCTGTTCGGACCGGACGACTGGAGAATGGGCACGTACACCCTCGTGTCATTCCCAATCTTTGAATTCTGATTTTTCCCCAGAGAAAAAGTCCAACCGCTCACCACGACCTTCACGTCGGCCTTGGTGTTGTCCGAAAGAACCGCCCGGTTCCTCCAGCGCAAGGTGATATTTCCTTTTACCTCATTGGCCTTCGTAACCGCATTGCTTGTGTCATTTCGATTCCGCGTTCCGAACTTCACCGTTCCGTAGTACGCCACAAAATCCCGCTTCTCCGTCTGGTTGTTCCCCACATATCCGTTGTACTTGTGGATATTTCCGTTCGTGGTGGTAATCTCCGCCTCCTGCAGGGGCAGTCCGGTAATCTTCGCGTAATTCTCCGGCAGCTCTTGAAATCGGTCGTAGGTCACCCGAAGATTTTTGGTGGCACCGTATGTGGGCACGCCCGCACCGATTGTGAACAGGGTAAAAAGAAGCAGCGTACCGACAAGGGAGCGCATGCAATCCTTCTTTCGTTTTCGGCGATTCTTCCGCAGACAAAACAGTGCCGCCAGCGCGCCGAGAAAACCCGCGCCCGGGAGGAACAGGGATTTTACATCCCCCGTCTCCACCAAGGCCGCCTTCTCATACCGATCTTCGTACCGAATTTCCGTCACCTTCTCTCCGTTCGTCTCAATCACCTGCTGCACATCTCCGTCACTTCGCACTACCACCGTTACCCGGTACACCGAGGAATCTCGGGCGGTGATGCCTTCCGGATTATTCCGGCGATTGACTTCATAGATATACACACCGGGGCCGGAAAAAACGATTTTCCCAAAAGAACGCGTCTCTCCCGCCGGCACACAAATCCGATGTCCCACGGCTCCTTCCGGCATGGGAGTATCTTCCGTGGTCCCCCGCAATTGAAAAACACCCTCCGCATCTCCCGGGCTGCCCACTGCACTGTAGCTCACCTTGATCTCCGTCATCCATCGGCTTTCCGCACCCACGGAAACCGCATACATCATGCACAGAATCAGGGCGAGCCAAAGCGTCGCTATTTTTCTCGTCATACTTCTCTCCTTTCTATATGTTGCGCCGTCGCCACAGGAGAAATACCTTCCCCCGAATTTGCTCTTTTCCAACCGTTCCAAAGCATCGACTGTCCGCAGATTCCTCTCGGCAGTCTCCCAGGATAAAAAACCGTCCCGGTTCCACGGTAACCTCTGCCTTTAGATCTCCGGCCGGCGTTTCGCTGTAAATTCCCAGTCCCGGCTGTACCGGCTGAATCCGCCCATCGATGGTCAGGCGGCAATCTTCGGTTTTTCCGATGACCGCCCCCTCGCATCCGGCAATCCGCCCCAGGTACACGTTCCCGTTCGCTTCATACACCACGCTGTCCCGATTGGCAAAATCTCCGCACCGATAGTACACCACCAGGTCTCCCTCCCGAATCGCCGGTGCCATATCGTTTCCGTCCGCAATCCGGATTCCGAATACGAACGTAAAAACAATCCATAGCGTCAAGGCGAAGGTTCCCGCACGAATCAGGATTCCCTTCCGGATGCTCTTCACGATTCTCTTTTTTTCCGCAATTTCTTCTGTCATTCTTTTCTTCCTTCCGTGTGAGACTCTTCCGGTCCCGTCATTCGGCAGAACACCACGATCCTCCGGTCGTCCATATCTCCGGAGCAGGTGGACAGGCACAGGAGCCGGTCCCGGAACTTCCCTCGGACCGGCCGTTTACGCCTGCACCGGCGGAAGGATTCCATGGGGCGGTTCTTCTTTCCGTTTATGCTGTAGATTTTGGAATCATAGGCATCAAAAATGCCCGCCCCGATAATCTCCAAATCATATCGGCCCTTCGGTGTCAGCAGCTGACCCCTTTTGTTTTTATGGAAGAAATTCTTGTCCAAATACTTCTTCAGGTCGCCGAACATGGCACCTCCGTCCATATGGTGGCCGTGAATGAGCTGGTATTCTTGGGCGAAATCCTTGGGGCATTGCTCGTCCAGAAACAGGGTGCCGCCGGCGTAGGTTTTTCCGTAGAAGTCCCGGTCCAAGTATTCGAAATTATCCGTTCCCTTCACCACCGGATGGTCCACATGGGTTCCGTCCAAAGCGAGCCAGGCGGCCACATCAGGATTAATCTGCCGCAGAGCCGCGAAATCCCGATACGCCACTCCGTCGATTCCCGCCCGGGTGAACCGGTACATGTCGTAGTAGGAAAAGCCCACCATGAGCAGCAATGCCAGCACGAACCATTTCAGCATCCATGAGACGATGCGGTCCGCCCGGATGCTTCGCCGTACACGGCGATTCCAACGCTCCAGCTCCCGGCTCTCCTCGGATTTATTCATATTTCCGGCGGCGTGCGGCGATGGCGCCGGCCGCTGCGATAGCCAGAAGTGCCGCCGGTCCGGTGCTCTCTGCTACGCCGGTAACGGTTGCCAGATTTCGCTCATTGATAAAGGCCACCGTGACGGTTCCGTCCGCCTCATCCACGCGCTCCGTTTCGGTGCTCAGCGCTTTGTCCTTGATGTCGTTGTCCTTCATCTTGTTCTGAATTTCCGGTGTTTTTCCGGAACCGCTGATTCGGTAGGAAGCGATATGGTCGCTGGCCTGCTCCGTTACTTGATACGATGCGGAAACCGGCAGCCCGTTCAGAACGAATTTTTCATCGTCCTTCAGACGAACGGTGAATTCCGCTTTTCCGGAATCGTCGGAAACGAGGGTCTTCCCTTGAAGTGTTCCCACCGATGCCCGCACCACATTCACCCCGTCGTCGGTTCGGTCTCCCGTATCCGCCGCCGCTTCCTCCGTGGTGTAAGCGGTTCCCGGCTCCAACCCGGACAGTTTTACCTGAAATTCGAAGGCTTTATTTCGGTCCCCCAGATTTCCCTTTACGTTGTTGGTGATTACCAGGTCCTGGACGTGAGCGTCATTCCAGAAGCGATAGGCTTCCAGCCGGTTCGGATGTTCGCCGTCGGATGTTCCGACTTTTGCCAGATTTTCCCTGACGTTTTCCGTAGCATCGGTTCCGCCGTTGTCGGTGATTCCGGAGATGTCCGAGAGGTTCGGCTGATAATTTTCCTTGCCGGACTCATTCCGATAGGAGGTAATATTGTGCACATATACGCCATCCTCCGTATTTCCCGCATCGTCGGTTTTATTTGTTACGTAAACGGCCACAAAATAACTGTGGTCATCGTATGTGACACCCGGCACCTTCTCTGGGTCGGAGCCTTCTTCCGTGAGCTTATACAGATAATAGCCTGCCTGGCGGAACTTGATTTTCACCGGGGTCACGCGGCTCTTCTTCGTGTCGCTGTCCCGCTCCGCCGTCTGAAAATCTCCCACCGTAATCTCGGCATTGGTGCCGGTTACTTTTACCTGATGGTGCTCTGCTGCGGACGCTTCCGGCATAGGCACGTTCTCCGCCGCAATGGGCTTGCCGCTGGCGCCGGTGCTTTCGTTGGCGTTGTCAAAACCTCGTACCGCCGTCAGTTTGTACTTCACGTCCCGCAAAGTGCCCGGAAATTTTCCGACATGGTTGGCCGTGAGGATTTTGCCCATGGTCAAGGTGGCTTCGTCACCGGAAACCGCCTGACGAGAGTCCTTTCCCGCAGCCCATGCGCCGCTTGGGATTGCCGCGCCCAAAGTCAGACAGACGGCCAGCAGGCCTGCCCGAATTCTGTGTGATGTGTGATTGGCCGGACCTCCGGTGTGATTGGCCGGACCTCCGGTCACTGTGTGGGGGCCGTTGGCCCGTTTTCCTTTTCTCATTTTTCCCTCCTTAGAACTTAGTTTGATGACTTTGCATTTGCTGTGGGGATATTATGGCACATAAAAAATTCCTCTTCAGCACACGTTTGTTTTCATCCGGCATGAATGGGTACTGAAAAGAGGAATCTTAAACTTATTATTCGGTTTTTCGGGATTAAAAATATTTGCTAGTTGGGTTAGAATGATTTTTCTGTATATCGGTCTACTTAATTTGCTCTCCTCGGCCCGGTTGGGGCTGCGATGGGCCGCCGGCGGATTGGACGTGGTACGCCTCTCCCCGCTAGCCCTTATTCCTTCGTCGACGAGCACCACGTCCCTCGAACAATTGGGGCCGCCGGCGGATTGGACGTGGTACGCCTCTCCCCGCTAGCCCTTATTCCTTCGTCGACGAGCACCACGTCCCTCGAACAATTGGGGCCGCCGGCGGATTGGACGTGGTACGCCTCTCCCCGCTAGCCCTTATTCCTTC
>OLOA01000366.1_pt1 | contig 49061 bp, 36 predicted proteins | sample 1672201 | NCBI WGS metagenome assembly OLOA01 (sample SAMEA3136658, study PRJEB25190) | human gut metagenome
GGGCGCGCTGCGCGGGTGCCGTCCGGCCGCGGCCTGACGGTGCCGTCCCGCGGCAGGCAGCTCCGGGCGCACCCCGGCGCGCAAGCGCCTCATCGCTCAGCGATTGCCGGCGCGCATCGCCTTGTAGGCCCGGATGAGGCTCATCGTCGACGAGTCCTGGCTCATCAGGGCCTCGTCGCCGGCGGTGAGCAGCGGGGCGATGTTCTTGGCCAGGGTCTTGCCGAGCTCGACACCCCACTGGTCGAACGAGTCGATGCCCCACACGGCACCCTCGGTGAAGGTGATGTGCTCATACAGCGCGATCAGCTCACCGAGGATCCTGGGCGACAGCTCGGGGGCCAGGATCGAGGTGGTGGGCCGGTTTCCGCTGAACACGCGGGCGGGCACCAGCGGCTCGGGGGTGCCCTCGGCGCGCACCTCGTCGGCGGTCTTGCCGAAGGCCAGCGCCTGGGTCTGCGCGAAGAAGTTCGACATGAACAGGTCGTGCACGTCGGCACCGGCCTCGGTGAGCGCGTGGGCCGGACGCGCGAAGCCGATGAAGTCGGCAGGGATCACGCGGGTGCCCTGGTGCAGCAGCTGGTAGAACGCGTGCTGCCCGTTGGTGCCGGGCTCGCCCCAGAAGATCTCGCCGGTCTCGGTGGTCACCGGGCTGGTGTCCCACCGGGTCGACTTGCCGTTCGACTCCATCGTCAGCTGCTGCAGGTAGGCCGGGAAGCGGTGCAGGTACTGCGAATAGGGCAGCACCACATGGCTCTGGGCGTTGTAGAAGTTCGAGTAGAACACATTGAGCAGGCCCATCAGGGCGGGCACGTTCTCGGCGATCGGGGTGATCATGAAGTGCTTGTCGATGGCCAGGAAGCCCTCGAGGAAGTCCTGCCAGTTGTCGGGCCCGATGGCGATCAGGGCCGACAGCCCGACGGCCGAATCAACCGAGTAGCGACCCCCCACCCAGTCCCAGAAGCCGAACATGTTGGCATGGTCGATGCCGAACTCGGACACCTTCTCGGCGTTGGTGCTCACGGCCACGAAGTGCCGCTTGATGGCGCGGGCACGGCTGTCGGCGGTGCCGTCGATGGCGCCGGACGACTGCAGCGAGTTGATCAGCCAGTTCTTGGCCATCCTCGCGTTGGTCATGGTCTCCAGCGTGGTGAAGGTCTTGGACGCGACGATGAACAGCGTGGTCTCGGCGTCCAGGTCGTGGGTCTTCTCGTACATGTCGGCCGGGTCGATGTTCGAGATGAAGCGGCATTCGATGCGGTCATGCTTGTAGGGCTTGAGTGCCTCGTAGACCATCACCGGGCCGAGGTCGGAGCCACCGATGCCGATGTTCACCACCGTGGTGATCGGCTTGCCGGTGACGCCGCCGCGCTCGCCGCTGCGCACCGCCTCGGCGAAGGAGATCTCGCGGTCGAGCACCTCATGCACCTGGTCCACCACGTTGACGCCGTCCACGTCGAGCTCGGCGCCCTTGGGCAGGCGCAGCGCCACGTGCAGCACGCTGCGATCCTCGGTGGTGTTGATGCGATCGCCGCGGAACATCGCGTCGCGGCGTCCGGCAAGGTCCACCTGCGCGGCCAGCGAGACGAGCGTGTCGCGCACCTGCTGGTTCAGGTAGTTGCGCGACAGGTCAACGGTCAGGTCACCGGCACGCAGGGTGAACTGTTGGGCCCGATTCGGCTCCTCGGCAAACCACTTGCGGAAATCGACGTCGAGGCTGCGATGCAAGTTTTCGAGCTCAGCCCACGCGGGCGTGCTCGTGGGATCAACCGGTGAATTCATGAGGCCAGTTTAGGGGTGCCGGCCGCGCTCGTCCGATGACGAACGAAGCCCGACGGGAACAGTGCCCCGAAGTGGCGGGAAAACCGCTCAGCCGGCTGCCTCGCGGAGCCCCGGGACGGTCATGCCGCCGGGGAAGGACCCGCGCCGGATGCGGTCCGGTGTGCGGGCGAAGGTGGCTGGTCGCAGCCGACTCAGCCGATGTGCGTGACGCTGGAGACCGGCATCGAGCTCACGGTGCCGACGATCACGCCGGTGCCGTAGTCGGCCGCGTGCACCACCTGGCCGTTGCCGAGGTAGATGCCCACGTGCTCGCCGCCGTAGAAGAAGATGAGGTCGCCGGGCACCATGGTGGACTGCGACACGGCCGTGCCGGCAGCCATCTGGGAGTAGGTGACGCGCGGCAGCGAGATGCCGGCTGCCTTGTAGGCGGCCATGGTCAGGCCCGAGCAGTCGTAGGCGTTGGGGCCAACCGCACCCCACACATAGGGCTTGCCCACCTGGGCGAGGGCGAAGTTGATGGCGGTCTGGGCGGCGCTCGTGGCGGCGGTGGCCGCATTCGGGGCTACCTTGACGCCCTTGCCGGTGACGCTCTCGGCGGCATTGGCCGCGGCGATTGCCTGCTCGGAGGCAGCCTTGTCAGCGGCGGCCTTGTCGGTGGCCAGCTTCTGGGCGGTGCTCTTGCCGAGGCTGGCGAACGAATCGTTCAGGTCCTGGGCGGAGGTGTCGGGGATCGTGGGCGACGTGGTGGCAACTTCGGTGGTGGCCAGGTCGCTGGTGAACAGCTGGGTGCGGGCGGTGTCGCGGGTGACGCTTGCGGTCTGGCGGGCCTCGGCGGCGCCGTTGTCCGGGGCTGCGGCCACGGTCTGCGGCAGCAGGGTGGCCCCGAGCCCGAGGGCCGAGGTGAGCGCGACGGCGGCAACCGGCAGCGAGACGCGGCGGTGCGGCTTGGCACTCGACTTCGCGGCATGCACGGCGTCGACGGTGATCACCGGCAGCGTCATGGTGGTCTGGGCCGACACGCAGCGCGCGAACGGCAAGATCGCGTCTTCCTCGACGCTGGGCAGCGCGACGCGGCGGGGCCTGGCGAACTCAATGGGTGCATCTGCACGGCCGGGGATGCCGGCCCTGCGAGGAGCGGTGGGCTGATCGACTGTGGCGTCGATGTCATCGGCGCTGAGAGCTCGACGAGCAGTCACAGGTATCCTCACTTGCTTCAAACGAGTGTCTTGGTGTTGGCGGCCCGACCGGCTGCCTCCTGAACTATAAACGAAAGCTGAGAGAACTTACAAACTGACGCAGTTTTTCTCAGATTCGGGTCAGAACTGCGCGTTCCACGCGGGGATCGCCGCCCGATGGCTCCATCGAAGGACGGCCGCGCGAGACCCCCGGGGCCCCACGATCGGGCCTTTCCTGAGAATTTCTCAGGAGGACTTCACGGCGGAGACCATCTCGGCGACGCGTTGGCGCAACGCCGAGTAGTCCTGGCTGAGGAACACCCGCGACAGCAGCGACTGCCCGAAGCTCACCGCGGTGGCGCCGGCCCGCAGCCACGCCTCGACCGCCGCCCGGTTCTGGGCCGTGGCGATCAGTGAGGCGCCGGGCACCAGCTCGTGCAGGCCCTGCGCGTATCCGGTGCCGAACACCTCGGCGGGACGCACGTGCACCGCCGAGACCGCGCCCTGCCACGCCTGCTCCACCTCGGTGGGCGTCAGGGCCGTCACGATGGCCGGTATCGAGGCCACCCGCAGGGCATCGAGCACACCGGGCTCGGGGAACAGGCAGAACGCGAACCGTGCACCGGCGCGGATGGCCAACTGGGCGTCGGCCGTGGTGCGCACCCCATGGATGCCCACCGTCGCGCGGAAGGAGTACATCGACATCAGCCCGGTCAGCTCCGCCGAGGGGTCCTGTGGCGTGTCGGCGCCCGCGTCGTCCGCCGTCTCATCGCTGCGGGGGCAGGGCAGGGCGATCGCGGTGAGCCCCTCCTGCACGAGCACCTCCAGCACCGGCATCAGGGCCCCGGAGTCCTCGTCGGGGGGCATCAGCACCACCCCCTGGTGGTGGTCAGTGCGTCCGGAAGCGCCAGCCTGCTGGAGGAATTGGTCACGGTATTCATCATGCCCGCATCCCCGTGCGCCGCGCGGTCTCCGTCCGAACGCAAGTGCGTGCATCGTCCGAACGCGAGTGCCTGCGGCACCTGCAGGCCGACTCTGCCGCACCGGTCGCGGCGCCGGGCCTGCGAGAATGGGGGCACCATGACCGATACGCTCACCGAGCTGCTGCCCACCGGCGACGCCGCCCACGACCCCGACGCCCTGTTCAATGCCTTCGAGACGTGGACCCACGCGCAGGGCCTGGAGATGTACCCGCACCAGTCCGACGCACTACTGGGGCTGCTCACCGGGGCGAATGAGATCATCACCACCCCCACCGGGTCGGGCAAGTCGCTGATCGCCACCGCCGCGCACTTCGTCGCCCTGTCCAACCGCGGCCGCAGCTACTACACCGCACCCATCAAGGCGCTGGTGAACGAGAAGTTCTTCGCGCTGATCGACATCTTCGGCGCCGACCTGGTGGGCATGGTCACCGGCGACGCCTCGGTGAACCCCGACGCGCCGATCATCTGCTGCACCGCCGAGATCCTGGCCAACATCGCCCTGCGCGAGGGCCGCGACGCCGACGTCGACCTGGTGATCATGGACGAATTCCACTTCATCGCCGATCCCGACCGCGGCTGGGCCTGGCAGGTGGGGCTGTCCGAGCTGCCGCAGTGCCAGTTCGTGATCATGAGCGCCACGCTGGGCGACGTCACCGAGCTGCAGGGCCGCCTGGCCAGGTGGACCGGACGCGAGACCGAGGTGATCGGCGGCGCCGAGCGTCCCGTGCCCCTGACCTACCACTGGGCCCTCACCCCACTGCACGAGACGATCTCCGAACTGGTCAGCACCGGCCAGTCGCCGGTGTACATCGTGCATCCCTCCCAGGCCGCCGCCACCGAACAGGCCCAAGCGCTGATGAGCGCCAAGCTGATCGACACCGAGCACCGCCACAAGATCGTGGCGGCCATCGGCGGATTCCGCTTCTCGCCGGGTTTCGGCAACACCCTGTCGAAGATGCTGCGCCACGGCATCGGCGTGCACCACGCCGGCATGCTGCCCAAGTACCGCCGCCTGGTGGAACAGCTCGCCCAACAGGGCCTGCTCACCGTCATCTGCGGCACCGACACCCTGGGCGTGGGCATCAACGTGCCCATCCACACGGTGCTGTTCACCGGGCTGAGCAAGTTCGACGGCCGACGCCAGCGCCTGTTGCGCAGCCGCGAATTCCACCAGATCGCAGGACGCGCCGGGCGCGCCGGCTTCGACACCATCGGCTATGTGGTGGCCCAGGCCCCCGAATACCAGGTGGAGAACGCGCGCATCGCCAAGAAGTTCGCCAACGATGAGCGCAAGAAGAAGAGCGTGCGCCACAAGAAGCCGCCGGAGGGCTTCATCAACTACACCGAGGCGACGTTCAACAAGCTCATCGAATCGACGCCCGAGACGCTGCATGCGCGCATGCGCGTGACGCACGCGATGTTGTTGAACCTGCTGTCGCGCGATGAGGACACGGCGGTGGCGCTGGTGCACATCATCGATGCCGCCGTGAGCGACCGGATGATCCGCGTGCGGCTGCTGCACCGTGCCGTGCAGCTGGCCCGCTCAATGGTGGAGTCGGGCGTGATCGTGCGCCGTGACAGCCCGACGCCCGGTGGCCGCCTGTACGACCTGAGCACCGAGCTGCAGGACGACTTCGCGCTCAACCAGCCGCTGAGCGCCGTCGCCATGGTGGCCCTGGAGCTGCTCGACCCCGAGGCCGACGACTACCCGCTGGGCGTGGTGAGCGTCATCGAGGCGACCCTGGAGAATCCGCGTCCGATCCTGCGCGCCCAGGAGTCCCGCGAGCGCGGGGAGGCGATTGCCGAGATGAAGGCCGACGGCCTCGACTACGAGGAACGCATGGCCGCGCTCGATGAGGTGACCTATCCCACGCCGATGGCCGAGGAACTGGATGCCGTCTTCACGGCCTTCACGGCCAGTCGTCCGTGGCTGGTCGAATGGGGGCTGCGTCCCAAGTCGGTGGTGCGCGACATGTTCGAGCGGGCGATGACCTTCGGCGAGTACTGCGCCTTCTACAAGGTGCAGCGCGCCGAGGGCACGGTGCTGCGCTATCTGTCCGACGCCTATCGCGCGCTGCGCCAGACCGTGCCGCTGGCCGCCCGCACCCCCGAGTTCGATGAGCTGCTCATCTGGCTGGGCGAGATCGTGCGCATGACCGACTCGTCACTGCTCGACGAGTGGACCCGACTCGGCGAGGACGTCGGCGATTCCGGAGCCGGCGACGAACCCGGCACGCACGGCCCCACGCGTACGTTGACGTCGAACAAGGCGGCCTTCCGGGTGCTGGTGCGCAATGCGATGTTCCGTCGCGTGCAGCTTGCCGCCGACGACGATGTGCCGGCGCTGGCCGCGTTGAACTCCACCGATCCGCAGTCGTCGTTCACCTACAACGACTGGGACGACGCCCTGGGCAAGTACTGGGACGACCACGACGACATCGGCACCGGCCCGAAGGCCCGTGGGCCGCAGTTCCTCGAGATCGACGATTCCACGCGCCTGTGGAAGGTGCGCCAGATCATCGACGATCCCGAGGGTGACCATGACTGGTCGATCACCGCGACGATCGACCTGGACGCCTGCGATGAGGCCGATGACCTGCTGGTGCACGTGGTGGGTTTCGCACGTCAGGATGGCCCGGTCGGCGGATAGACTCGGCAGTCAACGACACGACTGGAGGCTGCGATGAGGTTGTTCAGCGATGATCTGAAGCAGGGCGAGGAGATTGCGCTCGTCTTTGCCGAACGTGGCGCAGGCGGCCGCAACATCCTGCCCCAGCTCGGCTGGGACGAGGTGCCCGCCGGGGCGAAGAGCCTTGCACTGACCTGCTGGGACCCCGATGCCCCGATGGAGGGCGGTTTCTGGCACTGGCTGGCGCTCGACATTCCGGTGTCCACCACCGGCACCGTGCAGGGCACGCCGCTGCCCACCGGCAGCGTCGAACTGCAGAACGACTACGGCTATCGCGGCTACGGCGGCCCGAACCCGCCGCACGGGCAGGTGCACCGCTATATCTTCACCGTCTGGGCGCTGGACGTGGCCCACCTCGAGGTGCCGGCGGACGCGAAGCCGGCGGCCGTGGAGGAACTACTCAAGGCCCATGCCCTGGCCTCGGCAACGTTGACGCCGGTGTTCACCTCCACGATCTGAGGCACCGCGTGGGGTCCACCGGGCCCACTGCGCGGGCAACGGCCCGGGGACGCCCCGGGCGCGCAGTAGCGTGAGCGCCGTGATGGAGTGGTGCACGGGTCGATCGGCGCGGGACATGGGTCGGTCAGCCGCGAGTGGGGCAACGGTGAGTCGGCCGGGACGGCGCAACCGGTTGGTTGCGTTCCTGTTGCTGACGGCCCTCGTGGCGTCCACCATCATGCTGGGCACGTCGTCAGCGCGCGCCGACGACGGCTGGTGGAGCACCCAGCCACTGGCCTCGACGCATGCCAAGCAGCAGGGCTGCGCACAGGTGCTGTTCGTGGGTGCACGCGGGTCGGGCGAGGCCGCCCCCTATGGCAACACGATCGCACCGCTGGAGCAGGAACTGGCCGCGCGCACCGCGAAGGCGCGTCCCGACCTCAAGCTGGCGCAGGTCTACCTGGACTATCCGGCCGTCTCGCTGGACGACATGAACGCCGCGGCGATCGAACAGATGGTGCTGCCCGCCGCGTCGGCCTCAACCCCGCCCTATTCCGATTCGGTGGACAAGGGCGTTGCCGAGCTGCAGCGCCTGGCCGTGGCCGAGGCGAAGCGGTGCCCGTCCGAGAAGCTGCTGGTGGCAGGTTTCAGCCAGGGCGCCGAGGTGGTCACCCGGGCGCTGGGGTCGGGCAACCTTGACGCGAACCTGCTGGGGGCGATCGTGCTCGGCAACCCCTTGCGCTACGACGGCCAGAACGTCAGCGAGCTCGACGGCACCGCCACCAACCGCTCCTATGGACTGTCCGCTGCGCTGTACTACCTGCGTGCGGCGTCGGCCAGCAGCGCCGACAAGGACAAGAACGAGCAGATGAAGCAGCTGCTCACCGCCCTGTTCGCGATGTTCAACGGCACCGTGGACAACCGGCAACTCGACGCCGCCATGGATTCCGCACGGGCGACCGTGCCCGGTGTCGACGCGCCCCGCACCTATTCGGCGTGCATGAAGGATGATCCGGTCTGCGACGCGGCGGGGGCCCTGACCCGCATCATGACCGGGAGCAGCTCGGTGGCGCAGGAACACGCCAACGGGTCGGCCACCCATGGCAGCTATACCCCGCAGAACCTTCCCAAGACGCTTGATGCCGTGGACGCCAAGCTGGCCGCGTTGCCGCATGTGGAGGTGCAGCAGGCGCCGGTGAAGACCGGCCTGACGCTGGCCGCCGGGGCGCTGATCGGCGCTGGAGTGGCGCTGGTGGCCGTCTTGGTGTTCCTGGGATATCGGGCGCGCAGGCGGGCACGGCGCAAGGCCACTGCGGTTCCCGCCGTGGCGCGCAAGGTGCCGGTGATGAAGGCGCGGAAGCGCAAGGGCATGGACGATACGGCCGGCGGCTCTGCGGAGGCGTGAGGCGGGGCGGGTGGCCGCGGGTTCGGTGGGTGCGGGTCCTCCGCTTGTTGGGTGCGGGTCCCGGCCCGTTGGGAGTCGGAGCCCCCATTCCGCGGGCGCCGGACCCTCCACTCGCTGGACGTCGGCTCCCCCCTAAATGGGCAGTTGTGCGGGAATGACGCCGCACAGTTGTCCACTTAGCGGGGTTTTGGGTGCGGGCGGCGTCCTGGGGCCGGTTCGGGCCGGATCGGGTGGGATCGTCACTCAGTGGATGGTTGTGGTGATTAGACGCGTCAAGACCATCCACTGAAGGCCCGATCCCGTCGGGCAGGCCAGGGATAGGTGCGGATAAAGCACCGTCTATGGTGCTTTATCCGCACCTATCACCACCTCCGGCATCAGGACCGGCAGAACCCCGGCCACGTCCCGTCCCTCCGGCCGGGTCTCGTCACCCCGCGCCCGGCCACTAACTGGACAGCTGTGCGGCAATGACGCCGCACAAGTGTCCAATGAGGCGTCGCAGTGAGCGGCCCGGACGGTCGTCAGGGAATCCACCAGTGGCCGTGGAGTTCGAAGGCACCCTCGACGCAGATGATCACGGCGATCACCAGCAGCCCCCAGGACGCGAAGCGTGAGGCGCGGGCGCCCCATTGCTGGCGCACGCGGGTGATGAACCGGTGGACCGGCGCGAAGGCGCCTGCGAAGACGGCGCCGCTGAGTGCCAGTAGGGCGATCTGGCTGAGGCAGGCCCACAGGACGATGCCCCCGAGCCGCATCGGCCAGGAATGGATGCCGCCCGCCACCACCAGGAGGCCGTAGAAGGCCGGGTCGATGAATGCAGACAGGCCGACGCCGATCCCGATGACCGCCAGCATTCCCACCGAATGGCCCGAGCGCGTGGCGTCGTCGGGTTTCGGCTGCGGCACACGCACGAGTCGGACGATGGCCCAGGCCAGGAGACCCACGCCGGCGGCCAGCACGATGAGGCCCCAGACGATGTGCCCCGGGTCGTGCAGGCGGTGGATCTGCGCGATCGCCCAGGTGCCGACCGTGCTGGAGAGCACGAAGCCGGTCACGACGATGGTGGCGACCGTGGTGACCAGCAGGGTCGCGATGGCGCGGCGACGGGCTCCAAGCGCCATGGCAGCCATCAGTGCCAGGGCCCCCAACGGGTCGAACCCGGCGATGCCCAGGCCTGCGATGCCTGCGAATGCTTCCCCCACGCCTCCAGACTGCCGCATGTGGCGGGGTGGTTCTTCCCGGGGTCGGGGGCTGGCAGTCGGGCGGGGCGACGGGGACACGGCGCAGTGGTCGGGTTGGCCTCCAACTCGGCCTGCGTGCTAGTCTTTCGGAGCTGTTTGATTGCGGCATGCGCGAGTGGCGGAATGGCAGACGCGCTGGCTTCAGGTGCCAGTGCCCGTTTAGGGCGTGGAGGTTCAACTCCTCTCTCGCGCACAAGCAGTAAAACCCCCTCTGACAAGGTGAAACTCCTAGTCAGAGGGGTTTTTCATGTCACTCGGCGCCGCATGTGACGCTGCAGAGCATGTCCCCGGACGACCCTTCCTCTCGCGAGGGGGGAAAAGGCCGAGACAAAACCTGACACGACCGAGTCGGACGTCACGACGGGAGCAATCCCAGCTCCGCTTCGCCACGTCGACCCCGCACCCTGTGCACCTCCGACAAGACGCAGCAAGCTGCATGACGATGTATCACTTGCGGCCCGCACGTTTGCCTCAGACCCAGCGCGCCGTCGATCGCGCGATACTTCATCCTTGAGGTGGTCCTTCTCAGACTGGTGACCAACTTCAGTTCGTCGGGAAACTACTCGCCGATCCTCAGGCTGATGGGGATAGGCGGCCTCGTGCTGATCGACTTCGGGATAGGGCGCCTGATCAAGAGGATCCGACTCAAGATTTGGTCAAACCTCATCTCACACCCGCCACGTGGGGGGTTCTGGACACTGTTGTTAGATGCCACATCGAACGCAATCTGTTGCCTGACCCGGACCCTGCCCCAAGCTTCCGACCACCGGTCCAACGCAGCACAGTAGGCTCTCCGCGGATCGGATTCCCCATCAGCGGCGCCTACTCACTGTCGGAGCATGCAGAGCACGCAGCGACAAGAGTCATCGCAACAGAACGGTCCCATGTAGTCACGATGACCCCCATCAAAGGGTCCGGATTTTGGGCCCGCCGTTTCAACGACGCCCGTGCCTTTGTCAGATAATGACCACATGGCACGCTTCAATCCGCCCCCCACCTGGCCCACACCCCCCGAAGGATGGGAACCCCCCGAAGGATGGCATCCCGACCCTTCATGGCCCCCGGCACCGGAGGGCTGGGAACTCTGGGTTGACGATGAAAGCGATGACCCAAGCACAACGACTTCGCAACTACAATCAGATTCCACTGCGCCTCTACCCGCCCGGACGGGGCGACGACCCATTTGGCAGCGAACCGGGGTAATCGTTTCAGCACTTGTAGGGGTTTTTCCTTCTGGTCGCCGGCGGGACCTCCGCAGCAACAGCTCCAACTCGAGCGACATCCCCGGCGACAAGTCCAACCGCGAGCGCAACGCTCACGCCGAGCCCCACCCCTACACCGACGCCAACCCCAACCCCAACACCGAGCAAGTCGCCAACCCCCACGCCGACGCCGTCGCCGTCGCCACGTCCCGCACCAGCTGCCACACAGGAACAAGAACAACCCGCGCAAGTGCCTCAACAACAGCAGGCGAATCCGGCACCAGCACCGGTACAACAACAACCTGCTACCTATTACAAGAACTGCGCCGCGGTGCGCGCTGCAGGAGCAGCCCCCCTCCACAGAGGACAGCCGGGCTACAGCTCAAACCTCGATAAGGATGGCGACGGCGTGGCCTGTGAATAGCCCGGTCATTCAATAACTTAGGCTTGCTCGAGCTCCGCGCCGGCAGCCTCGCACTCAGCCAGGAAAGACTTCAGGTCGCCGCAGCGCTCCTGCGCTACTGAGAGCTTCATTGTGGTTTTCGCAGCTCTGAACGTCGCAGTGACAGTTCCGTTTGCTTGGTCAGTGGTGTCAATTTTGGTCCGACTCGGCACGAGAACACTTGACCCATTCGTGAGGAGCCCGCTGGTCAGCGATACCTCTTGCCCTTCCTTCCCTGAATGCTCGCCTCATGGCTGTTGACGCTTCTGTGCGACCAAGCCTTCGCAAATGCGCGTGCAGACAAGAAGAAGGTGAGACACGCGACTACGCCTATTGCGGGCACGATGCCGGCGGCACCCCCACGAGCAATCCACTCAATAGTCGCGACGACCGTAATCACCAGTGCGATTACCCACAGAGTAGTGACCAATCGCTTAGGGGGATCCAAAACCCACCGCCGCTGCTCGGGCGATTTCTTGGAAGTCATGCCAAAAGCACCTTCTCCCTTTCGCGTCTTGGATGTTCCGGCCCCGGTGGCTGGCGTTGGGATGTCGGATTGATAGGACAACCCCGGCCCCAAATGCGTCGTTGCCTTCCCCTTGCTGTTGAGTGTGAAGGGGCCGGCCTTGGCAGAAAGGGACGGGCCCGACTTGGACAGGTTGACCCAGGCATGCTTGCCAAGCCTGATGCGCTTACGGAAACGGAGAGCCACATCCGCATTCTACGGCCAACGGGATTCTGGGGGTGCAGATCCCTAGAATCAACATGGCCCTCGAATAGGTTGTTCAGCACCGTCCACCGGCAAATGAGCCACACCTAGGCCGCGATCATCCCTCCCCTTGTCGCGATCACATCCCGCGCCACATCTGCTCACAGGCTGCAGCAGAAGTACGGCGCTGGCTGTTTCTCCTGCTCGGAGAGACAGCCAGCGCCATCAGGATCAACATCGACCCCTCAACGCCCTTCGGCGCACGCACCACCACCATCGGGGGGCCGGCGCGAGGGCGCCCCTTGGTCGCGTCACGACTCGCAGCAACCGGCTCCCCCCGGCTGGCGAGTTGCCGCACATCTCGGTATTCATTCCAGCCCCGGCCCCCGCTCGCATGCCGATCAGCCAAACCACCGCAGGACGCTCAAATCAGAGTTATGTCCTAGCTGCCCGATAGATTCCCGAACACAGGCAACCCACCAACCTGAAGGAACCCCACCATGAAGCGCATCCACCTACTCCTGGCAGTAGCCGTTACAGCGCCCCTGCTGCTCACCGCGTGCGGATCAACCGGCGGTAGCACCACCACCGCACGCTCAAGTGGCAATTCTTCGACACCAGCGGTTACTTCGCCGACCCAGTCAGCGCTGGCCATTGGTCAGCCAGCCGAAGCCCACGGAACCACGATAAGCATCCACGACCGAAAGTCAGTCGGCATCAAAGGGTCCTTCAACTACCAGGGCGTCAAGGCAAAGCTGTGCAACAACACTTCGCAGGCAATTCAGGTGACGAGCGAACGATGGACCGCGTTCGACGCGGAAGGTGGACGGTACCGATCCGAGAATTCTGGGCAAACCGAGTTGAAACCCGCCTACCCACAAGGCTTCAGCGACGAGCCTGCAGTTGATCCCGGCACCTGCGTGACGGGCTGGCTTGCTTTTGACGCATCGGCACCACTGCAACAGCTTCGCTATTCGAATTCGGACGGTGATGTGCTGATCTGGAACCTCCCGAACTAACGAACCGGCACGTCCCACCCACACGGTCCAGTCGGAGCCCTCATCTGCGTCCACAAACGCCCCCGTCATCCGCCAGGTCGACCGCGATCGCGTCGAGAATGTCCATCGGGATGATCACGCTATCTAGGAGCGCGAACTGTAGCGTCATATAGACGACGAAATCAGGATCTCCCTCATCGCGACCCGACCGGATAAGCGCTCGACTCTCCACGGTCAAATACGGCTCAACCTCGCGAGCAATGGCCTCATCCAGATCATTGACATCAAGCATGACACCCTCCTCTTTCAACCCTGAGGTGTCCAACGTGACTGGGAGCCTACCGTCAATGACGTTCGCGACCCCTCTTACTGCGAGCGTCGCGAACCCGCGCAGCCGCACATCTGTGCGCTGCCGCTCGACGCCTTCGAGCCGAGGGGCTGTCTGTCAACGATTCGGCCGCGATCCTCGGGATCCAGAGGCCGTGTCTCCCAGCTCGTCTGAGACACATCGCACCCGAAATCCCCGAGGCGAAGACCGGAACACTCTGCTACGGCGCATGAGCCCTGCCGCTGCGGGCGTCAGGGTCCCCTCACACCCAGGACATGCGGCTTCGCGCTGCCCATGAAGGACTCTCCCCGCCAGGTGACCATGCCGCGAGAGAGGTTTCATGTCTCTCTCTCGCGTCGGCGGAAGGACCACCGGAAGCAGGCTCATGCGCCGTCCACAAGCACCTCGTCAGTCGAACACCACCGTCACGCCATTGTCGCCGGAGCAGAAGATGCCGCCGGTGCCCGAGGTGCATGACATCGTCGAGGTACCGCCGGTCTCGGCGTCCTTCGCCTCGACGGTCTTGGCGCTGCCGTAGCTGCCGTAGGCGCCACCGACGGCCTGGCTGTAGGCGTCGTGCACCGCGGTGCCGAAATCACAGGTGGTGTTGCCGTTGACCGCAAGGTCCTGCCCACAGATGGTGAACCCGGACTCGCGCCACTGCGCCTGCATCCTGCCTTCTTGCGTGGCGGTGGCAGCCGGCGTCTCCGCCGCACCCGGAGCCACGGCACCAGGGGTCTGGGCGGGCACCGTCGTGACCGGAGCCGTCGTCTGCCCGGGCACGCTCGCTGCGGCCGAACTCGCCGACGCCGCCCCACTCGGTGACGCGCTGCTCGCCGACGGGCTGGAGCTTCCGGTGAGCCCCGCGGCGACCTTCGCGGGCGACGCCCCGAAGACCAGCACGGCGATCAACACGCCCACCACCAACTGCACCAGCCACGACAGCGCGAAGCTCCACCAGTAGACAGACTTGCGGCGCCCCGGCTGGCGAACATGCGCCGCAGCAATGGCGGCGGGAATGGCACCGAAAACGCCGAACAGCAGCGAGATGACAATCGTTGGCACAACGCTGGGCGAATGGCCACCTCCGGCTCCGCCACCGGGGTCGGACACCGGGGGCATCTTGACCGTGCCGCCGGGATCACCCTGGGGGCCGACGTCTCCCGGCCCCTGCGGATTCGTCCCGTTCGGGCCTGCCGGAAACTGTTGATCGGACATATCGCCCATCTCCTTCTCGCCCCGCCATTCTCCGCCCGATGGGGCGTCGCGGTGCGCAACGCCGCGAAGGATCGCCGCACCCAAACCGGAAATCCCCATCCGTTGCCCAGACCAGAACCCCTGATCACCCGTCGTGGGTCGGCTGTCACCACGGCAACCCGGACCGATCACAGCCCACGACCGGACGCCGACACCCCCGAGGACGAACCAGCCAGCGAAATGAGCCCCTCGGCTGGCAACCTGCAGCCGGTGCACCGCCCCGCCCACGCCCATGGATCCCCGGCGGACACGCAGCCATGCACATATCGGGCCCGTGCCCGGTTCAGTCACGATTGCCGGTGGCTCCTTCCCGATCCGGGGGCCGGCCACTATATTTCGCAGCGCGGCATGCGTCCCGGCCGCGGCGCCCACCCGAGGAGCTCCCCCCATGAGCAAGAGAGACAAGGCGACCCCGCCGCCCTGGTCGCAACCCGGCGGACGGCAGGGCAAGTACGTCCAGCCCTTCTCCCAGACCCGGTACCGCCAGCCCTTCGAGCAGGGCCCCGACGAGGCAGCGCCACCACAGGCCCCGGACGAGACCACGCCGCCGAGCGGATACCAGGGAACACCGCCGCAGTCCGACTATTCAGAGGCCCAATACCAGGGGACGCCCTACCAAGACGCCCAGTACCGGGAAGCCTCCTACGAGCAGGACCAGTTCCAGCAGTCTGCCGACCAGCAGCCCCGGCAACAGACGCCACCCCGCAAGGGCAACCTGTCAATGGTCGGCCTGGTGCTCGGCATCATCGCGGTGGTCGCCGCCCTGGTGCCCAACGCCGGACCTCCGATGGCCATGGCACTGGGCCTCGCCGCCATCGTGCTCGGCATCGTCGGCCTGGTGAAGAAGCACGGCGCCACGGCGATCATCTCCATGGCCTTCGGCGTCGTCGCGCTCGTCCTCTCCGTGGTCATGACGGTCGCCGTCTACGGCCCGCTCAAGAACGCCGCAGCCAGCGCCGCCAACAGCATCCTGGCCTCGGCAAACGCAGGCCAGCCCGCACCCTCCGCCGACGCCGAGACCCAGCGGGCACTGAGGGATGACGTCCGCGTCTCGTTCGGCAACTTCACCCCCGGCACCGAATCCGACTGGTCGTCCGTTCCCGTGACGGTGACGAATATCAGCCAGCAGCGCCAGAGCTACAACATCTCGATCTCCGCCGTCAACGCGAACGGCATGGAGGTCAACGCCGACTCGATCTATATCCCCGACCTGGATGCCGGGCGGGCGACCGACAAGATTGCCTTCAAGTACATCGACACCGACAAGATGGACGCAATGAAGTCCGCCACCTACACGATCACCAGGGTCCTGGTCATCTCCTGATCCACCGCCCGACGAAAGACGATGGGAGCCGCCCCCTCATCGGAGCGGCCCCCATCGTCCGGGAAATCGTGAAGCAACTGCGCGACTATGCGGCAGCGCCTTCAGCCTGCGCCTGCTTCTTGCTGGGACGCAGGAAGAAGGTGAGCACGAACGACACGACGTAGAGCCCCACGAGGATCCAGACCACGCCGGCGACGCCAACGCTGCCCAGGAACAGGGTGACCACGAGCGGGCCGGCGAAGTTCGACAGGCCGGCGCCGAGGTTCAGGATGGCCACGGCGGAGCCCTTCTGATCGGGGGCAAGCGTGGGCACGATGGCCGACAGCGGCACATAGGCGCCCAGGGTGATGCCGAACAGCATGGCCGGGACGATGGCCGCGAGCATATTGGTGCCGAACAGCACCGAGCCGTAGTACATGGCGAACACGGTGATCGCGCAGCCCAGGCCGCCGATCCATGCGGTCGTCCTGATACGGCCGATCTTGTCGCCCACATAGCCCATCACCAGCGACGCGAACACATTGGCGAGGTTCAACGCCGCCCACACGATCTGCCAATTCGAGGTGGTGAACCCAACGCTCTTGATCATGTAGTACGAGAAGAATGCCGGGAAGGCGAAATAGGCGATCTGGTTGATGATCCTCACCACGCCGCCGATGGCGATCTTCGGACGATGCACCACGATGGTGGCACTGCGGGCGAGCCCAGCGATGGTCTCCGCGGCGCTGGGACGCTGTTCGTGGCCCTCGGTGTTCTCGGGCTTGAGCAGCAGCAGGGCCATCACGCCGCCGACGACGACGAAGGCCACCGACAGCCACAGGGTGGTGACCTCACCGATCACCGGGATGAGCAGCGAGGGAACATATCCGGCGATGACGCCCTGCCCCAGGGCGACCGAGAACCAGAACCAACCCGTGGCACGGCCCAGGCGCTCCTCGGGGGTCGCCATGGTGATCCACACGAGGAATCCATAGGCGAACAGCGGATATCCCACGCCACGCAATGCGTACGAAATGATCATCACCAGGTAGCTGCCGGTGGCCACGCCGCCGGCAAGGAAGATGACCTCGAAGATCAGCCACAGGACGAAGCCGGTGAGCATCACGCGTCGCGGACGCCATGAATCGGCCAGCGCCCCGGACAACCATGATGCGACGGCCACCACGGCGCCGTAGACGGTGAGCATCACGCTCACCTGGCTGGCCGACAGTCCCCTGTCCTGCAGGAACGGGGAGATGAATCCCAATTCGAGGGAGTTACCGGCCATGAAGATCATCACGGCCAGGAAACCCCACTTGAGGGATCCCTGGATGCCCTGCCTTTCGAGCAGGCCGGGCGAACTATTCGTATTCTGCTGCGCGTTTGTCACGCTTCATGCACTTCTTTTCCACACTTGACGATGTGGTCCACCGGCGAGCAGGCGGTCACCTCGTGGGGTGGCGCGGACGTCCGTTGGCAGGGCCTCGTGCGACGATACCGGTGCTCGTGTCCCCGCGGCAATGAGGCTCGTCCCTCAGGCGTTGCGCCCGGCACGAAGCTCCCGTTGGCTGCTCCGCAGAGATGCGCCAGTCCGCCCGCCACCTCGTAGCCGTCCGCGCTGAGAGAGATCGACCCCAAACTCTCCCATTGATATGAGGGCCGCTGACACTGGTGCCTTCACATCCGACCGTCGCCCCGCACTCTCCGCGATCATCGACGTGACTGGAAACTCGCAGACCGAGATGAATCTGCCACACTGCCTGCACACCGTCGCTCCATTTGATAAATTGCTGCGCGCCACCCCGACCGGGGTAAGCCAACGCCGATCGCACCACGACCAAGGAGTCGGTCATAATGGATTTCGAAGACGCACTTGAAGACATCGCAAGTCGGATTGGCGACTACGGAAACACCTTGGACACTGAGGAAGCCACCAAGAACGCGATCATCATGCCATTCATGTCCAAAGTGCTCGGCTACGACGTATTCGATCCAACCCAAGTAACGCCGGAATTCACGACCGACGTAGGGACGAAAAAGGGCGAGAAAATTGACTACGCCATCCGCCGCAACGGTGAGGTGCAGGTGCTGATCGAATGCAAGAGAATCGATGAGCCCCTCAGTCTCAACAATGCATCACAACTGTTCCGATATTTTCACGTATCAAGCGCACGAATCGGAGTTCTCACGAATGGAAAGACGTGGGAGTTCTTCACCGATCTGGATGAGCCGAACAAGATGGACGAGAAGCCATTCTTGCTGCTTGACCTCACCAACATTGATCCCTACATTCTCCCAGAGCTGAAGAAGCTCACCAGGGAGAGCTTTGATCTTGATTCAGTCCTCACGGCCGCGGAAGAGCTAAAATACGTTTCAAGCATCAAGAAGACCCTAGCCGCCCTGTTCGAAGAGCCTGATGACGACTTCCTGCGCCTGATTGTTGCGCATGTGTACGAGGGATCAATCACAGCCAGGGTCCGCGATTTCTTCCACCCGCTAGTCGGCAAAGCAACGAAACAGTTCCTCAATGACCGCGTAAATGCACGACTCAAGTCTGCCCTGCAAGATCAAGCTCCCGCGGTAGGAGTGGTCGCCTCGTCAACCGATGCGAGCCCGGAGGAGACTGCCCCCCAAAGCGAAACAACAAACCAAGAAAAGCCCGGCGTCATCACCACAGAAGAGGAACTCGAAGGATTCCAGATCGTCCGCGCCGTCGCAGCATCCGAAATCAACTGGGACCGCATCTTCTATCGCGACGCAAAGTCCTACTTTGGCATTCTGGTCGACGACAACAACCGCAAGCCCATCTGCCGCCTGCATCTTGACCACAAAGCAAAGTCGATCGGGCTGCTCGACGAAGACAAGACCGAAACTCGTCTGCCCATCGAGCAGATCCAAGACATCTACAATTACGCGGACGAGATTCGGGAAGCAGCGCGACGGTACGTGTAGCCGACTGGATGCCCTTGACATGATCTGGAGCCATCGGTCCTTCAGCGCAGTGAGTCTGCTCTGAAGGGCCGACCCTGACCCCGTGGCGGCGCGTGGCGAACCCCGGCGTCCGAAAACTGTCAGAGGTGCTCACTAGCTTCTTGGCTATCGGCAAATCGCCGCGAGCGAAGGAGCTCCCATGAGCATCAACCCACCAGATGCGCCCTACCCGAACCAGCCGCAGGGCCAGCCGGACTTCCAGCCCCCGTCGGGCACGCAGCCGCCCCCGCCGGGCGGCCAACCACCCGTGCCCCCGCAGCCACCCGCTGGCGGGCAGCCGCCGCAGTCGCCGGAAGGCCAAGGCAAGAAGAAGCACACCGTGCGCAACATCGTGATCGCCGTTGTCGTGCTCATCGCGGTGATCGCGGGATGCCAGGGCCTCACCAAGGGCTCGGATTCGTCGTCGTCGTCCTCGACGTCATCGTCGACGACGCAGCCTGCCACCACGGCCACCAGCCGCCCTGCGACCACCTCGGCGCCGAAGACCACCCAGGCGGCGGCGCCGACCACTGCCGCACAGCCGGCCGTGCCCCCTGAGTACCAATCGGCTGCCAAGAAGGCCGCTTCGTACGCTGGGTCGATGATGCACATGTCGAAGCAGGGGGTCTACGACCAGCTGGTGTCGGAATACGGCGAGCAGTTCAGTGCCCCGGCCGCCCAGTACGCCATCGACAACGTGAAGGCCGACTGGAACGCGAACGCGCTGGCGGCCGCCAAGAGCTACCAGTCGACGCTGAACATGTCACCGGCCGCGATCCACGACCAGCTCACCTCGAGCTACGGCGGCAAGTTCACCCAGGCCGAGGCCGACTACGCACTCGCCCATCTCAACGATTGATCCACGTTGAGGCCCGAATGCAGGATTCCGGTGCCCCGCAGGTTGCCCGTGCGGCGGCTTGCGGGGCCCGGACGCGCGTCAGACGCGTGCGCTGAGGAACTTGAGCACCGACTCGAAGAAGCCACGACCGTCGGTGGATCCGGCGGTCAGCTCGTCGATGTTGTGCTCGGGGTGCGGCATGAGCCCGACCACATTGCCGCGGTCGTTGGTGATGCCGGCGATGTCGTCGCTGGACCCATTGGGATTGTCCAGGTAGCGGAAGACCACCTGGTTGTTGTCGCGCAGCATCCGCAGCGTCTCGTCGTCGGCGATGTAGTTCCCCTCGCCGTTCTTGAGCACGATCGAGATCTCCTCGAACGGCGCGAAGGCGCAGGTCCACGTGGTGTCAGTGACCTCGACGCGCAGCCGCTGCTCACGGCAGATGAACTTCATCTTCTCGTTGCGCATCAGCGCCCCGGGCAACAGATGCGATTCACACAGGATCTGGAAGCCGTTGCAGATGCCCAGCACCGGCATGCCCTTGTTGGCGGCATCGATCACCGAATCCATCACGGGCGCGAAACGGGCAATTGCGCCGCACCGCAGATAGTCGCCGTAGCTGAATCCGCCGGGCAGGATCACGGCGTCAACGTTGTTGAGCGAATCAGAGGCGTGCCACAGGCTCACCGCCTCGCCGCCACACTGCTCCACGGCGCGCAGCGCGTCATGGTCGTCGAGCGTGCCGGGAAAGGTCACCACCCCAATGCGAGAGGTCACCTCAGTTGTCCTCGATGTGCACGGTGAAGCTCTCGATCACGGTGTTGGCAAGCAGCTTCTCAGCGGCTTCCTTCACCTGCACGAGGCGTTCCTCGGTGACTCCACCGTCAACCTCGATCTCAAAGCGCTTGCCCTGACGGACATTGAGCCCGTCAAATCCCATCCTCGACAGGGAGCCGGTGATGGCCTTTCCCTGCGGATCGAGAATCTCGGGCTTCGGCATGACGTCCACAACTACACGGGCCATGCGCACAGCTTATCCTGCCGGCCCAGCAAAGCCTTCCCCGTCTGAACCCGGACGATTATCCCGGTGGCGATCAGGGCGGCGCTCACAGCGCCAACGGCGCACCGGTCAGCCTCTCGAAGGCCTCCAAGTAGCGCTCGCGAGTGGCCGTGACGATGGCGTCAGGCAGCGCCGGCGGACGCTCGCCGCTGCTGCGGTCCCATCCCGAATCGTGGGTGAGCCAGTCGCGCAGGTACTGCTTGTCGAAGCTCTCGAGCCGGCCCGCCTCGTAGGCGTCGGCGTCCCAGAAGCGCGACGAGTCCGGCGTCAGCACCTCATCGCCCAGCACGAGCACGCCATCCGGGCGACGCCCGAACTCGAACTTCGTGTCGGCGAGCACGATGCCACGCTCCCGCGCGATCTGCTCGGCCTTGGCATACAGCCGCAGGGTCAGGTCGCGAATGGCCGCCCCGGTATCGTAGCCCACCGTGCGGCTCATCTGGTCGAAGCTGACGTTCTCGTCATGCTCGCCCATCGGTGCCTTCGTGGCCGGCGTGAAGATCGGCTCGGGCAACCGGGAACCGTCGTGCAGGCCGGCGGGTAACGCAATGCCGGTGACCGAGCCCGTCTCCTGGTATTCGGCCCAGCCCGATCCGGTGAGGTAGCCGCGTGCCACGCACTCCACCGGCACCATGTCGAGCTTTTCGGCGACGATCGCGCGACCGGCCACCTCGTCGGGTACGTCGGTGCTCACCACGTGGTTGTCCACAATGTCGCCCAACTGCTTGAACCACCACAGCGACAACTGGGTGAGCACGACGCCCTTGTCGGGGATCATGGAATCGAGCACATAGTCGAACGCCGAGATGTTGTCGGTGGCCACCATCAGCAGGTGTGCCGGCTCGCGGGGCAGGTCGAACAGCTCGCGCACCTTTCCGGCGTGGATCAGGGGCAGACCGAGGTTCGCATACTGGGCGTGCTTCACGGGGCCCAGATTACGCGGAACCGGTGCTGTCCGTTGCCGCGCGGTTCCACATGGTCACCCCCGTGACTGTCTAGTCTTTCGGGCAGGAGGGGTTCGCGTGCGCCAGGCAGAACTGATCATGCTCGTATTCGGCGTGGTCGTCGCCGTCTTCAGTGCGACGGTCTACACGATCACCCGACGTCGCCACCGTGCCGACCAGGCCCTGCCCGACGTCGATCCGGGACTCATCGCGCCCACGACCCACGATCAACCTCCCGCCGGCGTCGAGCCCGGCCTGGCGGGCGCCCTTTTGAACGGACGCACCGACATGCGCGATGTGTTCGTGGCGCTGGCCGACCTGGCCGCCCGCGGATACCTGCAGATCACCCGATTGACCGCGCAGGGGGCCGGAGCCCCCGATTGGCAGATGCAACGCACCCAGAAGGCCGACGCCGACCTCCCCGAGGCCGACCGGGCCGTGCTGGCAGCCATCTTCACCGCACCCCCGGTGCCCGGCACCGACGAGCGGACGCCACGCCCCAGCGTGCGACTCGGCCTGCTGCTGGCCGACCACTCGGAGCCCCTGTCGCAGGCCCGTCAGGCGCTGCGCGCCGAGGGCACCCGGCTGGGTTGGTTCCATCGCGACCCGCATGACCACCACACCACGTGGGGCTGGGTCGGCGGGGTGCTGACGATCGTGGGCCTGGTGCTGGCCGTGATCAGCGCGATCGACGTGATGGCCACCAGCAAGTGGAGCGCCATGGTCGGGCCGCTGCTGGTGGTGGCCGGCGGCCTCCTGCTGGCCTCCCTGGGCCGGTTGCGTGCGCCACGCTCGGCCCTGGGCAACCACCTGCTGGACGACCTCGATGCCTACCGACGCCACCTGGACGCGCTGCGTCCCGAACAGGTCGACCCTGCCGGGGCATCCGCCCTGTTCAAGGCGACGCTGCCCTGGACGCTCGTCTTCGGCAGCGCAGAGGACTTTGCGACCACCATGTCGACCATGGCGCAACGCTCCGCGGGATGGGGCAAGCCGGTGCGCCTCGACCTGGCCTGGTTCTCCGTGCCGGCAACAGCGCGGCCCGCCGGCACACGAGTGGGCGCCAGCACCTCGCGACACGACGCCCCGACGCCCCCTGCCGACAACCCCCTGGTGTCCTTCGCCCGGGCCGTGCAGGAGTTCGTCGATGCGGGCGGCAAGCAGGACGGCCGCGACGACGGCTGAGTCAGCCGATCAGAGCACGGCACCCGGATGGTACTGGGCCGACTCGGGGTCGTCCGCCACGATCTTCTCGACCTGCGCCACCACCTGGCCCACCTGCACGCGGGCCGCACCGGTGAGCTCCAGCGGGGAACTCACCAGGGCGTGCAGCTCATCGCGGGTGAGGCCCAGGCGCTTGTCCGCCGCGAGGCGCTCGAACAGCGGATTGACCTTCGAGCCCGTCTCACGCAGCTCCAGGGCCACCGCCACCGCATTCTCCTTGATGGCCTCATGGGCGTCCTCACGACCGACGCCCTTGCGCACGGCCGCCATCAGCACCTTGGTGGTGGTGAGGAACGGCAGATAGCGGTCTAGCTCGGCCTGGATCATCGCGGGGAAGGCCCCGAAGTCGGCGAGCACGGTGAGGAAGGTCTCGAAGAGCCCGTCGATGGCGAAGAACGCGTCGGGCAGCGCCACGCGCCGCACCACCGAGCAGGACACATCGCCCTCGTTCCACTGGTCGCCGGCCAGCTCGCCCACCATCGACACATAGCCGCGGATCACCACGCTCATGCCGTTGATGCGCTCGCAGCTGCGGGTGTTCATCTTGTGGGGCATCGCCGAACTGCCCACCTGGCCGGGCTTGAAGCCCTCGGTGACCAGCTCGTTACCGGCCATCAGGCGGATGCTCGTGGCCAGGTTGCTGGGCGCGGCAGCCGTCTGGGCCAGCGCGGTGACCGCGTCGAAGTCGAGGCTGCGCGGGTACACCTGCCCGGTGCTCATGAGCACATGGTTGAAGCCCAACCCGGTGGCGATGCGCTGCTCGAACTCCGCGAGCTTGTCGACGTCGCCGCCCAGCAGGTCGAGCATATCCTGCGAGGTGCCCACCGGACCCTTGATGCCCCGGGCCGGGTAGCGGTCGATCAGGTCGCTGAGCCGGGCGTGGGCCACCAGCAGCTCGTTGGCGCAGGTGGCGAAGCGCTTGCCCAGCGTGGTCACCTGGGCGGCCACGTTGTGGGTGCGTCCGGCAATCGGCTGGCTCTCGTAGCGGGCGGCCAGCTCGCCGAGCCGGGCCAGGGCGGTGACGGCACGCGAGCGCACCAACTGGAGCGAATGCAGCACCTGCAGCTGCTCGATGTTCTCGGTGAGGTCACGGCTGGTCATGCCCTTGTGGATGTGCTCGTAGCCGGCCAGCGCGTTGAACTCCTCGATGCGGGCCTTCACGTCATGGCGCGTCACCCGCTCGCGGGCGGCGATCGAGGCGAGGTCAACCTCGTCGATCACCGACTGGTAGGCGTTGATCACCTCGTCGGGGTCGTCGCCGCCGAAGTCGACGCCCAGGTCGCGCTGCGCCTCGAGCACCGCGATCCACAGCTTGCGCTCCTCGACGATCTTGTGTTCGGGCGACCAGATGTGCTTCATCTGGGCCGACGCATAACGGGTGGCCAACACATTGGGAACGGTCATGGGTCCTCCTTGCGGACAGCGGAAAGGGTCAGCTGAGTTGGTCGGCGATGGCGGCCAACCGTTGCGGCGACGCGATGTCGCGTCGGCAGAAGCCATCGGGAAAATCAATGCGGTCAACGGCGGCATAGGCCTTGGCGCGCGCATCGGCCAGGTCGATGCCACGGGCGACCACCACCAGCACGCGTCCGCCGGCCGAGACCAGCTGGCCGTGTGCGTCCAGGGCGGTGCCCGAATGGATCACCTGCACATCGTCATGGGCGGGCGGCAGCTTGATGACGCCGCCGGGGTGCGGGTCGGTGGGATATCCGGTGGATGCCAGCACCACACCCACTGCGGCACCGGGCCCCACCGTCAGCGCCGGTGCATCGGCCAGGGTGCCGGTGGCGGCGGCCAACAACACCCGGGCGAACGGGCCCTCGAGCAGCGGCAGCACCACCTCGGTCTCCGGATCGCCGAAGCGGGCATTGAACTCCACCACGCGCGGCCCGGCGGCCGTGAGGGCCAGCCCCACATAGAGCAGCCCGGCGAAGGGCGTCCCCAGCTCGCGCATGCGCTCCAGGGTGGGACGCACCACCTGCACCATCACCTCGTCGACCACATCGGCCGGCAACCACGGCAGCGGCGCATAGGAGCCCATGCCGCCGGTGTTCGGGCCGGCGTCGCCCTCCCCCACCCGCTTGAAGTCCTGGGCCGGCAGCAGCGGCACGGCGCTCGTGCCGTCGGTGATGACGAACAGGCTCAGCTCGGGTCCGTCGAGGTATTCCTCGATCACCACCTGGTCGCATTCGGCCGCATGGGCCAGGGCGGCAGCGCGGTCGGAGGTGACGATGACACCCTTGCCGGCGGCGAGGCCGTCGTCCTTCACCACATAGGGCGCACCGAACTCGTCGAGGGCGGCGGCGGCCTGTGCGGGGGTGGTGGCCACGCGGGACTGGGCCGTGGGCACCTGCGCGTCGGCCATCACCTTCTTGGCGAACGCCTTGGACCCCTCCAGCTGGGCGGCGGCGCGGCTCGGCCCGAAACAGGCGATACCGGCCGCGCGGACGTCGTCGGCAACACCGGCGACGAGCGGGGCCTCGGGCCCCACGATCACCAGGTCGGCACCGATCGAGGTGGCCAGGGCGGCCACGGCGGGCCCATCCATGATGTCCACCGGGTGGTTGGTGGCGAAGGCGGCCGTGCCGGGATTGCCCGGGGCCACGTGCACCGCGCCCACGCCGGGATCATGGCTGGCAGCCAGGGCCAACGAATGCTCGCGTCCCCCGGCGCCCACCACCAGCACGGTGAGCGAATCAGCTGTGGGCCGAATATGGCCGGAGGGGGACGAATGCGTCGAAGAACCAGTGCTCGGTGCAGTCACGCGGGAAGTCTATCCGGGCACCACAGGCGCGGACGGCAGTGCTTGCGATGCGTCCGAGCCGTGCCCGGCGCCGTTCCGTGCACGGCGCCCGGCACCCGGTGAACCGCCGGCAATGGTGAACGCATGGCACCGCGACAGCCCGTCTCCGGTATGGTCACCTCGGCCCGCACTAGGAGGCGCGAATGATCAACTTCCTCGTCTCATATCCCCTCGTCACCATCATGGGGGTGCTGTCGCTGGGGGCGCTGCTCGGCCAGATCAAGTTCGGCCCCCTGCGCTTCGGCGCCGCCGGCGCCCTGTTCGTCGGCCTGATGGTGGGCATGCTCGATCCCCGGCTGGGCGACGGCATGACCCTGGTGAAGTCACTGGGCGTCGGACTGTTCTGCTACACCGTCGGCCTGGCCGCCGGTTCCACCTTCCTGTCCGACCTCAAGCGCCAGTGGACGCTCATGCTGGCCGGCGTCGTCGGCCTGTTGCTGATGGCCGGCTTCGGCGTGGGCGTCGGCAGGATGGTGAACCTGTCCAGTGGGCACGTGGCCGGCCTGTTCGCCGGGGTGCTCACCTCACCGGCCATCGACGCGGCCCAACACGCCACCAACAACTCCCCCGACACCCTGGTGGGATATGCGGTGTCGTACCCCACCGGCGTGATCGTGGCCATGATCATCGTCGCCATGGTGGCCACCAAGCGCTGGCCCGGCAAACGCGACAACACGTCGATGGCAGAAGCCGGCATCACCGCCGTGAGCACCCTGGTGACCCATGACACCCGCATGAGCGAGATCCCCGGGTGGCCCTCCCGCATCCGCATGAGCTACCTGCGTCGCGCCGGCGAGATGCGCCTGATCACCGCCGCCGACTACCTGCACCACGGCGACATCGTGCTGGTGGTGGGCATGCCCGACGACGTGCAGGGCGCGGTCGAGTTCCTGGGCCATCCCTCCGAGATGCGCCTCACCGAGAACCGCCGCGACGTCGACTACCGCCGCTTCCTGGTGTCGAACCCGCACCTTGCCGGACGCACCATCGGCGACATCAACGTGCGCAGCAACCTCGACGGCATCGTCACCCGCGTGCGCCGCGGCGACCTGGAGATGCTGGCCACCGACGACCTGATCCTGCAGCCCGGCGACCGCGTGCTGGCCGTGGTGCCGCGCGGACGGATGGGCGACGCGCAGGACTTCTTCGGTGACTCGGAGAACCGCATCTCGCAGTTGGACGCCCTGACGCTGGGGCTGGGCATCGCGCTCGGCCTGCTCGCCGGGGCCATCCGGGTGCCGCTGCCCGGTGGCATCAACTTCGAGCTCGGCAGCGCCGCGGGCCCGCTGATCGTCGGCATGGTGCTGGGCGCGCTGCACCGCACCGGCCCGTTCCGCTGGGACCTGCCCCACGCGACCAACTCGGTGTTGCGCCAGATGGGCCTCATGATCTTCCTGGCATGCGTCGGCCTGGCCACCGGTCCGGCCTTCCTGTCGCAGGCGTTCTCGCTGATCGGGTTGAAGATCCTGCTCGTCTCGGCGGTCGCACTGGTACTGGGCGCGCTGGTGGTGCTCCTCGGAGCCAAGTGGCTGGGCCTGTCGGCGCAGCGTGCGGCGGGGGGCTTTGCCGGATTCGTCGGCCAGCCAGCGGTGCTGGGCTATGCCAACCAGCTGGTCAACGACGAGCGCATCGACTCCGCCTACGGGGCATTGTTCGCGCTGGGCACGGTGGTGAAGATCCTGTTGGTGCAGGTCATCCCGCTGCTGTTGTAGCCGGCTGCCGTGGTGACCGCCCCCAGACATGCGGGTTGAGAGGCGCGCGGGTTGCGGGGTGCGCGAGTTACGGAACCGTTCGCTGCATCGGGGCTACCCCGCCGGGTCGCCCCGACGGGGCATCCACCCCTGGAACAACCGGATCCACTGCCCAAGGCTCTGATTCGAACGGCACTGGATCCGGTCGTGATCGGCGTCGCTGACGGGCGATGCCATCAAAGGTGATGTTCCCGCGCCATCAGCAGCACCGAGCTGTGCTGGTCCCACGCCCACCCGCCTCCGCGGTGGGCGTGGGATCACGTTGTTGTGTTGTCTGCCATGGCCTGTCGCCACCGGGCCGTACAGTCACCTTCCCATGGCGCCGCACGCATCATCAGCTTCGGCAGGTGCGCCTGGCGGGGGACGCCAACACGCAATCAGCGTCCCTATAGATGAAAGGTAATCTCTTTCAGGGAATCTGGCGTCGGACAACTACATCGTCTTACATTGCGAGATGGTCGCTGCGGCACGCCGTCTCCGGACCTCAGCCGGTGGTCACCTGGCTGGTGGGCGGTGCCACCTTGGGGCTCACCGAATTCCACTGGCTCATGTCATAGGTCTTGGTCTGGCTCTTCATGGCGCTGGGCAGCATCGTCTCGGCATCGATCACCAGCTGCGTGCCGGTGGCCGACTGCAGCCGGTAAGCGGCCTTGTTGTTGACGGTGATTGATTCAGAGCTGGTGAAGGTGGTGGCGTCCAGGTCGCTGACCAGTTGGTCGCGCACCTTCGACGGGGAGTACTCGGCAAACGCCTCGGGCCGGGTCGAATTGCCCTGCGCCCACTTCTGCGAGAGCGCGGTGGCATCATCATTGGGCAACCCCACGCCGGTCCAGTAGGTTACATTGCCCTTCACATAGCCCTTCTGGTCGACGATCAGCACATTGAGCGACGCCCCGCCGGCATAGCTGTTGGCGAGCTGGTAGTTGGAGTCGTCGAACTGTCCCTCCACCGAGGTGGTCGTCGGCACGGACGCCCCGCTCGACGAACTCGCCGAACCCGTCTGCGTCACCGCGATGCGCCCCGACGTGGCCTTCTTGATCGCTGCCACAGCCTCTCCGGCCACCATGCTGGCGGCCTTAGTGGGCGCCGCGGCGACCGGAGCCGACGACGACGCGCCACCCGACGAGTTCCCACCGCAACCGGCGACGAGCGTCACCGACAGGGCAGCACCCACGACGAGGACCAATGGACGTAGCTTCATTTCTCTCCTGCGATTCCTTGGGACGGGCATCATGACTGGCCGATGGGGCTAGCTGACCTTCACGATCTGATCCTCGGGCGGCGCCGTCTTCAGCGGCACGGCATTCCATTCACTGAGGTCGGTGGGGAAGCTGCGCGAGGAAACCTTCACATGGCTTGGCAGCATCGTGGCGGCGTCAATCACCACCTCGGCATCACCATTTGCGCGCAGCCTGAACACCTGACGACCGTCGCGGGTGTCCTGCTCCACCTCCTTGAATCCCTGTCCCCTGATGTCGGCCACCTGTTCGGCGATCACCGTCGACGGCTCCAGCTTGTTGAGCGTGGACCCATCGATCATCGCCTGCTTGCTCACCCACTTGCCCACCAAGGTCCTGCGCAGGTCCTCCGGCGAGCCGGCCGAAGCCCAATAGGCGTCATTGCCCTGCAGGTAGGTCTGGTCGTCCACCACCAGCACGTTCACATGGCTGCCGCCGGCCAGCGAGAGGTCGGAGAGGTAGTTCGCGCCCGTCAGGGAGCCCTCACTGACCACCGAGACCGGGGCCGCGGCGCTCGCGGAGGCACCCGCCGAACCGCTGGCCTGCACTGGGCTGCTGGAACCCTGCACCTGGGCGACCCGCACCGAGGTGGCCTGCTGCATCGCCTTCATCATGGCGTCGATCACCTCGCCGGCGGACTTGCTGGGCGACGCACTCGACGACGCGGAGCTGGCCGACGAGCCGGCACCGCTCACCGCCGGCTTGGCCGAGCACCCGGCCACCAGGCCGAACGCCAGCGCACAGCTGCCGAGGACAACCAAGGGACGGTATTTCATCCTTCTCCTGCGGGTAGGTGGGTCGGGCACGTCGCAGCGGGCCGGCCCGCGTGGACGATCAGCCTGAGTAGACGACGGTCTGGTCGGCGGGCGGGACGACCTGGGTGGCCGCGTTGTTCCACTTCTCGAACTCGAAGGTGTCGGGGTGGTTGCTCAGCTTGATGTGGATCGGGTACATCGTGGCGGGGTCGACGTCCACCTCCGAGCCCTTGTCATTGGTCATCTGGTAGACCTTCTTGCCATTGCGCTTGACGATGTCGACCTTCTGGAAGGTGTCGGCCTGCAGCTCGGTGAACACGGTGGTGAGCACCTTCACCGGGGCGGTGTTCTTCACATTGTCGGCAGTGGTGTTGGGGTCGTCGCTGACCCACTTGTCGGCATACTTCGCCACCGTGGCGCCGTCCACGTCGCCGTTGAGCTGCCAGTACTTGTCGTTCGCCTTGGTGTACACCTTGTCGTCCACGAGCACCATCGACACTGAATAGCCGGTGCTGAAGTTCTGCTCGAAGAGCATGTTCGAGCCGTCCATGGTGCCCTCGACCACGAAGTTCTGGGTGGCGTCGGCGCTCGTCGGGTCCTTCTGGGCACCCGAGTCGGTGATGCGCACTGACTTCGTGGAGGCCTGCGAGTTCACCGCATTGCCCATGTCCTTGGTGAGTTCCTCCACGCTGCGCGTCGGCACCGAGGCCGTGGCGCCCGTGCTGGAACATCCGGCAGCGACGAGGCTGAGCGCCATCACGCCAGCGCACATGAGAACAACGGGACGACACGCATGATGCTCCTGATCGGCAAGGGGTGGCACGCATCGTGGCGATGCGCACGCCATATTTCCACCCCGACTCTATCCGGGCAGCTTGTGACGACGATGTCAGCGGTGCGGCTTGTCGCCACGGCGACGGCGCCGGTCGGCGGGTCGGTGGACGGATGGGTGGGCCACCCCAGCGCACCGGTCCACGTCAGTGGGGCCGGATAGAGTGCTGGGGGCGCACCACAGCACCGGAACACATCACAGCAGTCCCCACATCAGAACAGAAGGCGGTGAGCAGCGGCATGGCCAAGTCGTCCCCATGGGCCCCCTTCCGCATTCGTGCCTATCTGATCCTGTGGCTCGCCCAGTTGGGCGCCAACATCGGCGGCTGGATGCAGACCGTCGGTGCGCAGTGGTTCCTGGTGGAGGTGGGCGCCAGCGCCGTGTTCATCACCCTGGTGCAGACCGCCACCACCGCGCCCTCCCTGCTCTTCGGGCTGCCGGCCGGGGTGATGGCCGATTCCTACGACCGTCGCCATGTGCTGCTCGCCGCGAACCTGATCGCCGCCGGGGCAAGCACCGTGCTGGCGGTGGTGTCATTCCTGCACGTGCTCACCCCGGTGGGGCTGCTGGCATGCACCTTCCTGCTGGGCTGTGGCATGGCGCTCAACGCCCCGACCTGGCAGGCCGTGATCCCCTCGCTGGTGCCCAGGAAGCAGATCCCGGCGGCCACCGCCCTGGGCTCGGTGACCATCAACGCCGCCCGCGCGCTGGGGCCCGCCTTCGCCGGTTTCCTGGTGGCCCTGGCCGGCACCTCGGCCGTCTTCGCGGTCAACGCCGCGGCCTATGTGCTGTCGGTGGTGGCGGTGCTCACCTGGAAGCGTCCGGCCAAGCGGGTGGGACGCCGCGAACCCTTCCGTTCGGCACTGTTCTCGGGCATGCGCTACACGAAGGCCGCGCCCCATGTGAACCGCATCATGTTGCGCACGGCACTGTTCATCGTGCCGGCGTCGGCCATCTGGGCACTGCTGCCGGTGGAGGCCCATGGCCGCCTGCACATGGGTTCGGGTGGCTACGGCGTGCTGCTGGCCTGCCTGGGCGTCGGCGCATTGAGCGGCGTGTTCGTGCTGCCATGGCTGCGGCGTCGCATCAGCAGCAACAAGATCGTGGTGGTCGCCTCCATCGCCTACGGCGCAGGGACGGTCGGGGCCGCCCTGCTGCCCAGCTGGGGCGTCGGCGTCTCGCTGGTCGTCGCGGGCATCGCATGGATGTGCAACTTCACCACCTTCAACTCGCTGCTGCAGCTCACCCTGGCGCCCTGGGTGAGGGCCCGCGGCATGGCGATCTACCTGCTCATCGTGATGGCCGGCCAGGCGCTCGGCTCACCCCTGTGGGGCACCATCGCGACCCTGTGGACGGCCCAAATCTCCTTCCTGGTGGCCGGCGGCCTGCTGTTGGTGTTCGTGCCGATTTCGGTGCGCTTCTGGCCGATCCGGCCGCGCACCGGCGAGCTCGACCGCAGCCACGACCTGATCACCCACAACCTGTCGATGGCCAACAGCGTCGACCCGCGCACCGGACCCATCGAGATCCAGGTGAGCTATCGGGTGCATCCCGACAAGGCACCGGCCTTCGTCACCGCAATGGACGCGGTGCGGCTGTCGCGGATGCGCACCGGCGCCAACTTCTGGGAGCTGACGCACCGGCTGGAGGACCCCGGCCTGTTCTTCGAACGCTATTCGGTGCCCAGCTGGGGCGAATACCTGCTGCAGGAGACCCAGCGCATGACCGGCCACGACCGCGCCAACCTGCGCGCGGCACTGCGACTCACCTCCGATGAGCCGCGGGTGCGCCGCGAGCTCCCGGCCGACGCCCCGATTGCCGGGGTGCCCCGGATGCCCGACGACGAGGATCACCCGATGGGCGACCTGCGGCCCAGGGATCCGGACATGCCCCCGGCCGAGAATTCGGGCACGCAGAACTCGGGCCGGCAGAACTCAGAGCGGCAGGAACCGGGCACGCAGGAACCGCCTGCGGGCGATCAGACGGCCTGAGCTTCCTCGGGCTGGGCTCCCGCCGGGCTGGGCTTCCGTCGGGCTGGGCGTCATCGTCCCGGGCTTCGTCAGCCTGGGCGTCATTGGCACGGGCGTCATCAGGGTGGGCGTCGTTGGCCCGGACTTCGCCGGGCGTCAGGCTCCCCGGCTTCGCGTTGGCCGCACGCCCCCGGCTGCGGCCTGCGCCGCGCCCGGACTCAGCGCAGGCCCTGGCGCACCGGGCGTCCGCGCCAGTAACCCACCAGCGACAAGATGATGATGAAGGCCAGCGTGCCCAGCGTCAGCGCCTCGAAGGCCCCATAGGACACGCCCGAGGCCTGCGAGAAGTCATAGGGCAGGCCGAACAGCCGCTCGAGGGTGCCCGGGAAGATCGACGCCCACGATCCGAAGGCCACCAGGGCCGTGGTGACCACGCACATGGTGACGAAGAACCAGTTGGGCCCCGCCCTGAACGGACGCACCACATCGGGTTCGTGCAGGCGCAGCCGCATCGCGGCCGGGATGATCAACAAATAGCTGAACAAGTAGGTGGTGATCGCCACGCCCAGCACCACGTCGAACAGTGCCGCCGACGAGCCGGTGAGCTGCATCGCCGCCAGCATGAACACGGTGGACACGGTGCCCGACAGCAGGTTGACGCGGATCGGGGTGCCCAGGCGCGGGCTGAAGCGTCCGAAGAAACCGCCGAAGAAGGAACCATCGGCCGCAGCCATGGCCTGCATGCGGTCGCTCATGATCATCCATGCGGCACCCTGGCCGATATTGGCCAGCGTGAACATCACCACGGCAAGCACCATCATCGGCTTGGCGGCCGGCCCGTACACCGAGAACACGGTGGCCACGGCATTGAGCAGGCCCGACACCCCGTCGATGGAGCTGGGCGGCACCACCAGGATGATCGCGAACACCGGCACCAGGTAGAAGAAGCCGGCCATGGCCGAGGACCGCATCACCGAGACAGCCACGTCATGCGGGGCGTTCTTCATCTCACCCGACGCGCTCGATGACCCCTCGAAACCCAGGAAGGCGAAGATCAGCAGCGGCACCAGCGTGATGAATCCGGCGCGGGTGGGTGAGAACGAGCCGAGCGTGATCTGCTGGATGCCGTTCGTGGCGCCGTAGATGATGGCGGTGATCACGAAGAAACTGATGAAGGTGAGCTTGAGGATCGCACCCACGGTGGGGATCCACTTGGCCTTCGCCAGCGAGAGGATCGCCGCCAGCACCGTGATCCAGATGAAGCACAGCTTGAACGCATAGTCGGCCGGCGAACCCTCCGCGAAGTGCACCAGGTGGTTGCGGGCCGCCTCGGCGTTGAGGAAGGCCATCGAACCGCCCACCCACACGGGCTGGGTGATCCAGGTGAAGGCTGATGCCACGGCGGCCACCGGGCGTCCGAACGCGCGACGCACCCACAGGTAGACGCCGCCCTCGCCGGTGAAGGCCGAGCCGGTCTCGGCGAAGATCAGCGCATAGGGGATCACGAAGATCACGATGAGCACGACCAGCCAGGTGAAGGTCTGCGGACCCTCGGCGCTGACCGAGCCGAGCATCTCCAGGCCGACCACGGCCGACACGATGAGGAAGACGATGTCGAAGCGGCTCAGCGTGCGCTGCAGACGAGTGGTCTGCCGATCGGCCATCCGGGTATTGACTTCCTGATCCGACCTGGCCACGTGTTCCTTCCCCGGCCGGTGCCGTACCGACCACGGGGAATCGTAGTGGGCCTCAGGCATGTGTGTCGTACGCGTCCCATGGTGGTGGCGTCGGGGGCTGGCGGACGCGCTGATGTGACCGCTAACAGGACACCTGTGCGGCGTCATTGCCGCACAACCGCCCACCCAGTGGGGGCGCTGTGTGCACCGGGTACACCACGTACACCCAAGCAGGCCGCGGCCCTCACCTAGGCTGGTGCACCATGGCAGTAGTCGTATGCGGCGAGGCGTTGATCGACCTCATCCCGGACAATTCGCGCGCCGGCACCACGCAGTCGTCGTACTGGCAGGCGCACTCGGCCGGCGGACCCCTGAACACGGCGGTGGCACTGTCCCGCCTCGGAATGCCCACCCGCTTCCTGGGACGCTTCGGCATCGACGGCTTCGGCGCCCAGCTGCGCAGCCACCTGCGGGCCAATGGCGTGGACGATTCGCTGGGCGTGCAGACGCTCGCCGGGTCAACGTCGTTGTCGGTGGTCTCGGTGGACTCCTCGGGCGCTGCCCGCTATGTGTTCCACCTGCGCGGCACGGCCAACTTCGGGTGGAAGCCCGAGGAGTTCCCGCAGCTGGATGCCGACGACTGGCTGCACACCGGATCCCTGGTCGCCACCGTGGAACCCGGCCGCTCGGCGCTATTGGATTTCGTGCGCACCACGCCCGCCCACCTGTCGTACGACCTGAACGTGCGCCCCACCGTCGAACCCGATCCGGACGCCTATCTGGCGCTCATCGATCCCTTCGTGCAGGTGGTGAGCCAACGCGGGGGCGTCGTGCGGGCCTCCGACGAGGACCTGCTGTGGCTGGCCGGCGGCCACGGCGAGATCGACGACCTGGCCCGCGCCGCGGTGGAGCGCTACGGCATGGACCTGCTCGTGGTCACCCTCGGCGCACACGGTGCCCTGGCCACCGGCGTGGGCCGCGAGACGGTGCGCGTGCCGGGGTTCCCGGCCGCCGTGGTCGACACCGTGGGCGCCGGTGACACCTTCACCGCCGGCTTCCTGCAGGGCTGGCTGCGCGACGCCGACCTCACCGCCGCCCTACTGCGTGGATGCGCCGCGGCCAGCATCGTCTGCACGCGGGTGGGGGCCGATCCGCCGACCGCCGCCGAGGTCGATGAGCTGCTGGCCGCTGGTCCCACCCGCACCGACCCGCCGCCCGACACCGCCTGACCGCTGGTCATCGCCGAACGTCTGCGGGCGCTGGTCCATGTGCTGGTCCGACCCCGGAGCGGCCCCCCGGCAGACCCCGATGGCCGATCGGGCGTCCACACAGGAAACTCATCGTGAACACCTTGGATGCGCGCTGCTGGTCGGCCTACTCTCATGATTGTGGGAATGCGATTTGTCAGCACCGCGGCAGGCGCCGCTGCCGTCATCCTCGGCGGCTGGATCGCCGTCATGCGCTTCATCCCCGAAATCGGGGGCGTCAAGCGCCACGACCTCAACAAATGGCTGGCCATCGACACCGCCGAAGTGGCGACGCTGGCGGGCCTGTCGGTGACGGCCGCCTGGCGGCCCAGCTATTCGCATGTGTGGGCGCTGGCCGGCACCGCCCTGGTGGTCGGCGACGCGGCACTGGACGTCAGCATTGCCAAGCCCGGCCCCGATCGTGATCGTGCCATCGGCATGGCCGCACTCATCGAGGTGCCCTCGGCGTTGGCCCTGGGTTCCTGGACCCTGCACCGGGTGATCAAGCGCCGCCGCGCGGCGCGCGCCGCCTAGTCGGCCTTCGGACCGCTCGGACCGCGATCTTCGCTGCTGCTCGCCTCTGGATTGCCGCCAGCGGCGGCGCCCTTTTCGGCCGCCTTGTCCCCCACGGCCTTGCCCTCGGCTGACTCGTTTCCGGATTCGCCGCCCACAGCCTTGTCCCCCACGGCCTTGTCCCCCGCCTTGCCTGGGCCTGACTCGTTCCCGGCCTCGCCGTCCGCGGCCTTTGCCGCTTCGCCCTGCAGCTCGTCCTTGCTCCCCACAGGCGTTCCATCGCCCTTGGTGACGGCCTCGGCGGCGGCGACACCCGGCAGGTCCTTGCCCACGGCCCGCGTCGCATCCTTGCTGCTGACCCTGTCGTCGCTGTCCTCGTCCTGACCATCCCGTACCCCGGCCTCACGGCGCGCGTTCTGCTCGGTGGCCTCCAATTCGGTCCACTTGCGGCTCTGGCGGCGCCGACGTCCGAAGCTCGGCAGGGTGAGGAACGCCTCGGCCCGCAGGCAGGCCACGGCCACCTCGATGAGCGAGCCCGGCTCGTAGCAGATGTAGCGGGGCTGCCAGCGCGGCTGGTACTTCACATTCGAGCGATACAGGCTGTCGAGCTGCAGGAAGCGCGACAGGAACATCAGCACGTTGTAGGCCACCTTCGTCACCGGATCTGCGCCCAACTCCTCCCCGCGCTGGAAGATATCGCGCAGCACGGCAAAATTCAGCGAAATATGTGCGAGGTGGTTGTCGCGGCCCCAGTCGACCAGGCCGGTGACCATCGACTCGACCACGCCATTGGGCGCCTGCGGGCTGCGTCGCATCAGGTCGAGCGACAGGCCGTCCTTGCCCCAGGGCACCATGTAGAGCAGGCCGACGATCTGGCCGTCCACCCGCGCCCGCACCAGCACGCATTCGCCGTCGGCCGGGTCGCCGAAGCGTCCCAACGCCATCGAGAAGCCACGCTCCACGGGGCCGTCGCGCCACTCATCGGCGCGGGTGCGCACCTCGGCCACCTCGAGGGCGGACAGGTCCTTGGCGCGCAGGCAATCGACCACCACGCCGTCCCGCTTGGCATGGTTGACGGTATTGCGCACCGGCTTCATCACGCGTCCGGCCAGGCTGAAGTCGGCCACGTCGATGATGGCCTCATCGCCCAGGTGCAGCACCTCCATGCCACGGTCGGCGAACAGGCGGCCGGCCTCCTCACCGCAGGCCAGCACGGCGGGCAACCAGCCGTAGCGGTTGGCCTCGGCGATCCAGGCGTCGACGACTTCCCCCCACTGCCCGGGCTCACCGAGGGGATCGCCCCCGGCCAGGCTCACACCGCCCACCACGCGGTAGCTGATCGCGGCCCGGCGCGACGCCCCCACCATCACGCCACGGTCGCGGCGCGTCGCGAAATAGTCCAGGGAGCCGATGCGGGGGTTCATCGGCAGGATCGACCGCAGCTCGTTCTCCTCGTCGGGATGCAGCGAGTGGGGCCCGTTGGGGCTGCGCAACAGCGCCACCAGGATCGTGATGATCACGAAGACGCCGATCATGAGCATCGCGAAGAACCAGCGGTCGTCCCAGTGCGGACGGATGAACACCACCGGCCCGGAGATGCCGACCATGCCGACGACTGTCTCGACGATGCGGTCGACCAGCGTGGTGTCATGGGCCTGGGTGCGTGCCGTGGCGGTCAGCAGCACGGTGCCCAGGGTGATGCCGGCCAGGGGCGCCAGGATCACGGTGGTCCAGATGCTGCGTCGCGACCGCGGGTCGGGGATGCCGGTGAAGTGGCGGTGCCCGGCCACCAGGAGCGCGAGCACCACCAGCCCGGCGATGGACTGCTCGAAGTCGAAGCCCTTCACCACGTGCAGCAGCACCGTCATCACGACCATCGCGACGGCCAGCCACCAGGCGACGCGCTTGCGGTGCTTCAGGCCGGTGCTCAGCGCAATGAGCACCAGGCCGACGATTGCCGTGGCCACCGACGCCAGGCCCACCACGGTGGGAGAGAAGACGTCGAGCACCATGCGCATGCGCCGCGAACCATGGGGTGCGGCGATCACCCCCACCACATTGATGATGCCGCCGACGCCGATGAGCAGGGCCAGCACACGGGGGCTGGTGAGCCAATTACCGAGACGCCGAAGGAAGGACACTTTGTTCATTGTGCCCCACCTGCCACGGCGGGCAGACGCTGGGAGGCGGCACCCCGGCGGGTCGTCGAGGGCCTATTCGGCGCTGCGCACCAGGTGCAGGCGCCGCAGGATCGGCCGCAGGAAGGCCCGGAATTCGTCGATGGCAAGCAGCTTCACGCCGATCAGGAAACCGATGATGAACACCACCGCACCCAGCGCCATCGCGCCGAACTGTGAGATCAACGAATCGGCCTGCGAGGCGACGACCACGCGTCCCACCAGGTAGGCGGGCGTGGCGCCCAGCAACGAGGCCACTGCCAGCCGCAGGTAGAGCCAGATCACCCGCGCCAGGCCGATGCCCTCCATCTCGCGACGGGCGTAGAGCACGAAAACGATCGCGAGCACCGAGTTGCCGGCGATCATGCCCAGGCAGATGATCTCGACGCCGTGGGCCGGGTCGAGGCGTTGTGCGGCGAACCCGAAGCCCACCTGCACGGCCGTGACCAGGCACTGCATCCACAGGTTCGTGAAGCCGCGCTCCAGCGCGAAGCAGAACTGCTGCTGGAAGGTGACGATCGTGAACGGCAGCAGGGCCGCCGCCATCAACATGAGCAGCGGGGCGGTGACCGACGCCTGCGCCGGCGAGATGCCCCAGTAGATGCCGCGCACGATGGGCCGGGCCAGCGCCATGAGCAGGAAGGCGACCGGGATGATGCCGACCGCCGGCAGGGTGAGCCCCCGGTAGACCAGGTCGCGGGCGTCGCCCAGCCCCGCGCTCGCCCGGCGTTGCCAGGCCCTGGCCAGCTGCGGGAACAGGGCGGTGAGGATCGAGAAGCCGATCAGCGAATAGGGCATCTGGAACAGCGTCATCGCGTTCTGATAGGCCGCATAGCCGGCCACCGTCGTGCCCTGCGGGGCGCGGTACATCATGCCCGAGGCCACATTGGCGATGTAGATGCCACCGGCCTGGGCGATGCACAGGGCGATGAAGGTGAGCGCCGCGAAGCGTCCCACCTGGCCGAAGCCGTAGCCGCGCAGCCCGAAGCGGGGCGTGTAGCGGAAGCCGATCTTCTTCAGCACCGGCAGCAGCACGAGCGTCTGAGCGACGATGCCCAGGGTGGCGCTGCCCGCCAGCGTCCACACCATCTGCGAGCTCCACACCGACGGGTCCGCCTGCTGGCCCCACAAGCCCAGGAAGACGATCTCGCCGCCGATGGCCACCACGTTGTTGACCACCGGGGCCCAGCCGAAGGCCCCGAACGAGCCGCGGGCATTGAGCAGATTGCCCAGCACCGCGAACAGCGCATAGAACAGCACCTGCGGCATGCAGATATAGGCGAAGGCGATGCCCAGGTGCAGGCCGGCGCCCTCAAGTTGGGTGGTCACCCGCATCAGCACCCCGGCGCCTGCGGTGCACAACACCGCCACCACGAGGATCAGGGTGAGGGTGGCCGTCAGCAGCCGGTCGACGAAGTCCTTGCCGCCATCGGGGCGCTTCATCGCCTTGGTGATCTGCGGCAGCAACACCGCGTTGAGGATGCCACCGGACAGCAGCACCAAGATGTAGTTGGGCAGCGTGTTGGCCAGCCGGAAGGCGTCAGCGGCGAGCGCCTGGCCCACCACCTTGGCCAGCAGCATGGCGTTCACCATGCCCAGCACGCGGCTGACCAGCGTGCCCGATGCCATGAGCAGCGAATTGCGGCCGAGGTTCTTGCGGTCGGCGGCGTCGATCTCGTCGTCCACGGCGGCCATATTGGTCATGGTCATTTCCGTGGACGTCTCGTCGCTGTTGCTGGTTCCGCGCCCCACCGGCTGGGTGGGTTCGTCGGGCTGGCCGGATGCCGGGGCATCGGCACGGGGACGACGGATCGGTGCCCCGACAGCCGGGATGCGTCCGGTGTCCTCGGCCGAGTGCACCGCCCGCTCGGGGCGGCGGCTCAGCCGATCGATGGCGCCGCCGTGGCTGGACGAACCGTGGCCGGGCGAGTAGTCCGCCGCGGAGGTCTCCTGCGGGAGTTCGGGGCCCTGTTCGGGCACGGGGCCAGCATCGCCGGGCCCGCCCCAGCGCCGTGAGCGCGCGGGCTTGTCCGGTGAGCCTTCCCCGGCCCGACGAGGCCTATAGGTCAACGCCCCGTTCCTGCGTAGACGACGGCCTCACCATTGGTGTCGAGCCCGAAGGTGGTGTGCGCGGCCTGCACGGCCGTGGCCAGCTTGGGCGCCTCGACGATCACGGAGATGCGGATCTCGGAGGTGGAGATCATGTCAATGTTGATGTCATTGGCGGCCAGGGCGTCGAAGAACGCGGCCGTCACACCCGGATGGGTGCGCATGCCGATGCCGATCACGCTGACCTTGCCGATCTGGTCGTCGTAGAGCAGCTCCTCGAAGCCGATCTCGTCCTTCACGGCGTTCAGCGCCTGCACGGCGCGCTGCCCGTCGGACATCGGCAGCGTGAACGAGATGTCGGTGCGTCCGGTGCTGACGGCCGACACATTCTGCACGATCATGTCGATGTTGATCTCGGCGGCAGCCATCACGTCGAAGGTGCGCGCGGCGCGACCCACCTCGTCGGGCACGCCGACGACGGTGATCTTCGCCTCGCTGGCGTCCGACGCGATGCCGGTGATCATGGCCTCTTCCATCTGATTCCCCTTCGCGATGTCGGCATGTCCCTTGACCCAGGTGCCGGGGTTGTCACTGAACGAACTGCGCACATGCACCGCGATGCCCTCGCGGCGCGCGTATTCGACGGCCCGCAGGTGCAGCACCTTGGTGCCGGCCGCGGCCATCTCCATCATCTCTTCGTAGGTGATTTCGGGGATGCGCTTGGCGGTGGGCACGATGCGCGGGTCCGCGGTGAAGACGCCGTCGACGTCGGTGTAGATCTCGCAGTACTTGGCGCCCAGCACGGCCGCCAGGGCGATGGCCGTGGTGTCGGAGGCGCCGCGACCCAGCGTGGTGACGTCCTTGGTGTCCTGGCTGACGCCCTGGAAGCCGGCGACGATCGTCACATTGCCCTGGGCGAGCGATTTCTCGATGCGTCCGGGGGTGATGGTCACGATGCGGGCGTCGCCGTGGCGCTCGGTGGTGATCACGCCCGCCTGGCTGCCGGTGTAGCTGCGAGCCTTGACGCCGAGGTCGTTCAACGCCATCGCCAACAGCGCGGCCGACTGGCGCTCGCCGGTGGTGAGCAGCATGTCGAGCTCACGGGTCTGGGGCTGGGGGCTCACCTGGTAGGCGAGGTCCATCAGCTCATCGGTGGTGTCACCCATTGCGGAGATGACAACGGTCACGGCATCGCCGCGCTGCTTGGCACGGGCGATCTTGCGCGCGACGCGCTTGATCGACTCCGCATCCGCAACCGACGATCCGCCATACTTCTGGACGATCCTGGACATGGGGTCCTTCCGAACGATCAACGGCGTCAGTCTACCGGGATGGCGACCCGTCGAGCCGGCCCCGCGCCGGTCAGTGAACGACAGCTCCGGGCGCTGTGGCGGCGCACGACCCGCCACGATTGCCCACCGTGGACGCATGGTGTTGCCCGGCTCCCTAGTATTTCGTCCATGACCGTTCGCTGGGGTATTGCAGGGTCGGGACGTATCGCCCGCATCATGGCCACCGAGTTCACCGCCGCGCAGCACGCGGAACTGGTGGCAGTCGGCTCACGCAGCGCCGAGCGCGCCGGGCAGTTCGCCGCCGAGTTCGGCCTGCCCCATGCGCACGGCTCCTACCGCGAGCTGCTCGACGACCCCGATGTCGACGCCATCTACATCGGCACCCCGAACGCGCAGCACTATGCCCTGGCGCTGGCGGTCATCGGCGCCAACAAGGCGGTGCTGGTGGAGAAGTCGATGACCTGCCAGGTGCAGCACACCCGGGAACTGGCGCGGGCCGCCCGGCAGGAGGGCGTGTTCGCCATGGAGGGCATGTGGACCCGGTTCCTGCCGGCGATCCGTGCCGCCCATGAGGCGGTCGCCACCGGACGCATCGGCGACATCACCTGCGTGCAGGGCGATCTGTTCGCCTACCGGGCCTTCAATGCCACCGACCGGCTGTTCGCGCCCGGGCTGGGTGGTGGCGCCATGCTCGACCTGGGCGTCTACGCGCTCCATTTCGCGCAGGACTTCCTGGGTGAGCCGATCGCCGTGGATTGCACCGGCCAGCTCGCCGAGACCCGGGTGGATGCCAGCGCGTCGATGCAGCTGCGCTACGCCTCGGGCGCCACCGCACAGCTGAGCATCTCGCTGCAGGCCCACGGCCCGGGCCGCATGACCATCATGGGCACCGACGGCTTCATCGAGGTGGAGCCGCGCTTCCACCACCCGACGAGCATCGTGGTGCACCGCGACGACGACGAGCCCGAGCACGTCACGCTGCCCTTCCCCGGGCGCGGCTACCGCCTGGAGCTCTCCGCCGTGAGCGAGGCCATCGAGGCCGGCCTCACCGAACACCCCTTCGTGCCACTCGATGACTCCATCGCGGTGGCCGGCGCGATGACCCACGCGCTGGAGCAGCTCGGGTACCGCCCGCTGGACGACGAGGACTTCTGAGGGCCTGCCGCAACCCGGGGCAACCCGGAACCCACACAACAGAACACACAACAGAAGATGTCCCGCCGCCTCCTGGCGACGGGACATCTTCTTGGTAGTTCTGCGCCCTGCTTCAGATCATCCGGTTCACAGGGGCTGTTCGGCCTTCACCACGCGCACCGAGACCTGGGCCTCGTCGTCGCTGCGCCAGCCCGGTTCGGGGGTGGCCTCGCGGTGCATCGACGTGGCGAGCACCTCGCCGGCGATGAAGTCGGCATGGGTCTCGATGGCCCTGGCCAGCTCGTCGTCGGGTGACGACCACGCCAGGTCGATGCGGTCGGACACGTCCAGGCCGGCCGCCTTGCGCGACTCCTGCACGAAGCGGATCATCTCGCGGGCCCTGCCGGCACTCACCAGCTCGGGGGTCATCGTCAGGTCGAGGGCGATGGTGTCGCCCTGCACATCGGCCACCGACCAGCCCTCACGCGGACGCTCGGTGAGGAAGACGTCATCGCCACTCAGCTCGACGTCACCCACGCCGTCCACGGCAAGGGTCGTGTCGCCCGCGGCCAGCTGCTCGGCCAACCGGGCCGCATCGGCCGACGCGATCGCCTTGGCCACCACGGGCGTCTGCTTGCCGTAGCGCTTGCCCAGCGCCCGGAAGTTCGCCTTGGCGCTGTACTCCACTACGTCACCGGCCGACGCGAAGGAATCCAGCTCCTCCACGTTGAGCTCGGAGGTGATCTCCCCCACGAGTTCGCTGTCGAGCTTCGCCAGCGCGGCCGAACTCACCAGCGCGCGCGACAGCGGCTGGCGGGTCTTCACCTTCGCCTCGGCGCGGGCGGCGCGTCCCACCTCGACCAGCCGGCGGGCGGTCTCCATGGCGTCGTCGAGCTGTGCGTCGATGAGCGCGGTGTCGGCCTTCGGCCAGGTGGTCATGTGCACCGACTCGGCGGCACCGGGCAGCGTGGGTCGGAACATGTCCTGCCACACCTTCTCGGTGATGAACGGCGCCAACGGGCACATCAGCCGCGTGAGCACCTCAAGGGTCTCGTGCAGGGTCCACAGGGCCCCGGCGTCCCCGTCCCAGAAGCGGCGACGCGAACGGCGCACGTACCAGTTCGACATCTCGTCGATGAAGCCCGAGATCAGCGCGCCGTAGCGCTGCGTGTCGTAGTTCTCCAGCGCGTCGGTCACGTCGACGACCAGCTGCTGGGTGGCCGAGGCCAACCAGCGGTCGAGCACCTGGCGCTGGGCCACCTGCGGGGCATCGCCATCGGGCGTCCAGTCGTTGGCCCGGGCATACAGGCTCTGGAAGGCGACGGTGTTCCAGTAGGTGAGCATCACCTTGCGCACCACCTCCTGCAGCGTGGTGGGCCCCACGCGACGCGCCGACCAGGGCGATCCGGCGGCGGCCATGAACCAACGCACCGCGTCGGCACCGTGGTCGTCCATCAGTGGGATGGGCAACAGGATGTTGCCCAGGTGCTTGCTCATCTTGCGGCCGTCCTCGGCCAGGATGTGGCCCAGACACAGCACGCGCTTGTAGGCCGATTCGCCGAAGACGAGCGTCGGCACGGTCATCATCGTGTAGAACCAGCCGCGGGTCTGGTCGATCGCCTCACAGATGAAGTCGGCCGGGAAATGCTGCTCGAACTTCTCCTGGCTGCCCTCCACCCACGGGTAGCCCCACTGCGCGAACGACATCGAGCCCGAATCGAACCAGGCGTCGATCACCTCGGGCACGCGACGATAGGTGCCCTGCTCGCCGTCCAGCTGGAAGGTGACATCGTCGACGAAGGGACGATGCGGGTCCATGTCGGCCAGGTCGGGATTGCCCGCCAGCTTCGCCAGCTCGGCACGCGAACCGACGCAGTACAGCTTGTCGGTCTGGTCATTGCGCCAGATCGGCAGCGGGGTGCCCCAGTAGCGGGTGCGCGACAACGCCCAGTCGATGTTGTTGCGCAGCCAGTCGCCGTAGCGGCCCCACTTGATCGACTCGGGGTGCCAGATCGTGTTCTCGTTCTGGTCGAGCAGCTCCTGCTTGCGCTGGGTGGTGCGGATGTACCAGCTCGGCTGGGCGTAGTAGATCAGCGGCGTGCCGCAGCGCCAGCAGTGCGGGTAGGAGTGCTTGTACATCACGGTCCTGAGCAGGATGCCGCGCTTGGCCAGGTCGTCGATCACCTTCGGATCGGCGTCCTTGAAGAACAGGCCACCGACCAGGGGCAGGTCGGCCTCGAAGGTGCCGTCGGCACGGATCGGGTTGATCACCGGCAGGCCGTTGGCACGGCCCACCTCCATGTCGTCGGCACCGAAGGCCGGCGCCTCGTGCACCAGCCCGGTGCCGTCGTCGGTGGTCACATAGTCGGCGGTCAGGATGTAGTTGGCGCGCTTGTCGAAGGGCACGAAGTCGAAGGGACGCTCGTAGTCCCAGCCGGCCATCGCCGCGCCCTGCTTCTTGTCCACCACATGCCAGACCGGCTTGCCCTCGTCGTCGTGCTCGCCGAGCACCGCATCGAACAGCGGCTCGGCCACCACGAGCTCCTCGTGGCCGTTGGACGCCAGCACATAGTCGACGTCGGGGGCCACGGCCACCGCCGTATTGGAGATCAGCGTCCAGGGGGTGGTGGTCCACACGGCCAGCTTGGCGCCACGCTCGGCCCACGGCCCCGACGTCAGCGGGAAGGCGACGTAGATGGACGGTTCGGTGACCTCCCGGTAGCCCTGCGACACCTCGTGATCGCTCAGCGCGGTCTCGTCGTGGGGGCAATAGGGGGTGACGCGGAAGTCCTGCACCAGCAGGCCGTCGTTGAAGATCTTCTGCAGCGCCCACCACTCGGAGTCGACGTATTCGGGGGCCATCGTCCAGTAGGCCTCGTCCATGTTGACCCAGTAGCCCATGCGCCGGGTGAGTTCGGCGAACTCGTCGACATGCTCGGTGACCGATTCGCGGCACTTCTCGTTGAAGCGCGCGATGCCGTATTCCTCGATCTCGTTCTTGTGATCGAAGCCGAGTTCCTTCTCGACGGCGAGCTCCACCGGCAGGCCATGGCAGTCCCAGCCGGCCTTGCGGTCAACGCGGAAGCCCTGCATCGTCTTGTAGCGGGGGAACATGTCTTTGAACACGCGGGCTTCGATGTGGTGGGTGCCGGGCTGACCGTTCGCGGTGGGTGGGCCTTCATAGAAATTCCAGCGCGGGCCGCCCTGGGTGGCCTGCCACGACTTGGTGAAGGTTTTCTGTGCGTCCCACATCGCGATGATCTCGTGGTCCATCGCAGGCAGGTCGATGCGTGCCGGCACGGCGCGATAACTGCCGGCGGAAGTGTTTGCGGCGTGCTCGGGGGTGGCTTCCCGTGTCGAGTTGCTTGCGTGTTCGGGGTTGGCGGTCATCGTTCCTCTTCGCTGTCCACGTGCTCGACGCTTCTCGCCGGGCACGTCTTTCACGAAGGGACGAGTTCGCGTGACGTGATGCGTCACGGTGGCCCGCGGTACCACCCTTCTTGGAGGCGTCCGCACACCCTGGGGTCTGGGACGTTCCCGCTTGCTTGCTGGTCGCTGCCGGTTCTACTGCGCCCTGCGGGCGGTTCTTCCGGCGGCTCGGGAGTGATGGCTCCGTCCACGCTGTGCGACTGGCTCAAGTGTAGACCGCCGCGCGAGGTGTCTTGCTGTCACGTTCACGCCCTGGTTCACCCAAACTTCGGGCACCGATGACGTGAGGTTGCCCGCAAGTTTCGGACAGTTGGTTCTCTATGCTGTGAGGGCCAGGCTGGCTGCCTGGGAGGCTTCGAATTCGACTGGGGTCTGGTATCCGATCGCCGAGTTGAGTCGTTTCGTGTTGTAGAACCCGGTGATCCATCGCTCGACACCATGAATGGCCTCTGTGACCGTGTCGAACGTGTGCCTATCGTAGTATTCGCTCTTCAGCACGGACCACTGGGATTCGATCATCGCATTATCCCAGCAGACCCCGGTCCTGCCCATCGACTGATCCAAACGCAATTGCTGACAGCATTCATGCATCTGCTGAGACGTAAATTGCGCTCCACGATCGGAATGTATGACCACATTCTCCGCCGTGTCGCCTCGAATGGCCCGGGCCCGGTGCAGGGCGGTGGCGACGAGGTCCGTGGTCATCGTCGTCGACATGGCCGTGGAGATGATCTTGCGTGAGCAGGCGTCCTTGACCCCGCACAGATACACCCAGCCTTCCCTGGTGCGCAGGTAGGTGATGTCGGTGACCCACACGGCGTTGACCCGGTGCCGGTCCCAGCGGCGCAGGCACCGGTCCGGGATCGAGTGCGTGCGCGTGCCCGGCAGGGTTGTCACCGGTCGGAACCGGCGTGGGCTGACCCCGCAGATGCCCTGCCGGCGCATCGAGGCCGCCACGGTCTTGCGGTCGACGGCGACCCCGGCACGGGTCAGGACGGCGTGCACCCGCGGCGCCCCGTAGGTGCGATGCGAGTTCACCCAGGCGGCCCGGACCCTGCGGTCGAGACGACGTCTGGTGACCGCCCGAGGCGATGCGGCAGGGTGTTCGCTCGTCTTCACCCACGTGTAATACCCGGACCGTGAGACATGCAGCAGCCGGGCCATTCGCACGACGCTGAAATGTGCCTTCTCCGCGCGCATCAGTGAGTATTTCTCGTTCACCGACGCTTCGACGCGAAGAAGGCCGCCGCTTTTTCCAGGAACTCGTTGTCCATCCGCAGCTGCGAGTTCTCACGCCGGAGCCGTTTCAGCTCGGCCCGCTCGTCATCGCTCAACAAATCACCAGCAGCTGTCTCTTTCTGCGCACGCACCCATTTGCCCAGCAACTGCTCACCGAGTCCCAATTCCTTCGCGACGTCCGCGATCGTGCGACCAGACGTCAGCACCAGCCTCGCGGCCTCGTGGCGGTACTCCGCAGTGAACTTCCGCCGCCTCCGCGGCACCTGCTCCGGATCCACACCCATGACAACACCTTCCCGCACGACCCACCGGCCATGCCACATCAGGTGTCCGAAAAAACAGGGTAACCCCAGAACGAACTTGCAATGATATTGTTTAGGCTGTGGATAGGATCACCCCCGCGTATGCGGGGAGAACCGAATCGTGAACGTCGGACCACCATTCTCCCAAGGATCACCCCCGCGTATGCGGGGAGAACACTGCCGGGGCCAGCACTACCGTCATGCCCGTGGGATCACCCCCGCGTATGCGGGGAGAACTAAACAGCGTCCCACGCGGCGTACCACGCGGCGGGATCACCCCCGCGTATGCGGGGAGAACTCTGGCGTGTCGATCGATCCGTCAGATGGGTCCGGATCACCCCCGCGTATGCGGGGAGAACGGCACCCTGCTAGGCCGTGAGGTGAAGACCTCGGGATCACCCCCGCGTATGCGGGGAGAACAGCTCCTCGATGATCTGGTGCACTCGCTTGCGCGGATCACCCCCGCGTATGCGGGGAGAACTCTGCCCAGACCTCGCCCCATCGGTCCGTGGAGGGATCACCCCCGCGTATGCGGGGAGAACCACGTGGCGTTCCACGTGTCGTTCCGCGCAGCGGGATCACCCCCGCGTATGCGGGGAGAACTTGGACGTGCCGACCACCAGCCCGCCGCCGCGCGGATCACCCCCGCGTATGCGGGGAGAACCACGGCGCTGGAGGGCAAGACAGGCAATTACGAGGATCACCCCCGCGTATGCGGGGAGAACCGTAGGCGCCATGTGGACCCCCCACCCCGACAAAGGATCACCCCCGCGTATGCGGGGAGAACTCTCGGGACAGTCGGGTGGTGAGGCGTTCAATCGGATCACCCCCGCGTATGCGGGGAGAACAGATTGGAGGCCTTGGTGGCAACATCCTCATTCGGATCACCCCCGCGTATGCGGGGAGAACGACTCCAACGTCACCGCCGCCCTGGTCGAACGCGGATCACCCCCGCGTATGCGGGGAGAACGACGGCCTGCGAGCAGGGCGAGGAGTTCCCCGGGGATCACCCCCGCGTATGCGGGGAGAACGGACGGGCACTCAAGTCGAGCACGGCACGAGTGGGATCACCCCCGCGTATGCGGGGAGAACGATCGAGGCCCGCTTGCTGGGCAGCGCCACGGGGGATCACCCCCGCGTATGCGGGGAGAACGCTGTTGCTACTTTCTTCCAACTTCCACCGACAGGATCACCCCCGCGTATGCGGGGAGAACTTACGGGTGACCTGAATAAGGCAATGATTACCGGGATCACCCCCGCGTATGCGGGGAGAACTCTCAATGAGAACGCCCCGGTTTTCAATGGATAGGATCACCCCCGCGTATGCGGGGAGAACACCGGGCGGCAGGCTTGCGCCATGTCAAAGTCCGGATCACCCCCGCGTATGCGGGGAGAACCCGGTGGCGAGGTTGACGAGGCCGGCGGGGGTGGGATCACCCCCGCGTATGCGGGGAGAACCATCGGGGTTATCTGTATTAATTTTTGCAAAAATGGATCACCCCCGCGTATGCGGGGAGAACCACGACCAGCTCACATCACAGGCCGGCGAGAAGGGATCACCCCCGCGTATGCGGGGAGAACGCCACCACATCGGGGTGGGTGGCGGCCAGTTGCGGATCACCCCCGCGTATGCGGGGAGAACGCCACCACATCGGGGTGGGTGGCGGCC
>OLOA01000380.1_pt1 | contig 48158 bp, 37 predicted proteins | sample 1672201 | NCBI WGS metagenome assembly OLOA01 (sample SAMEA3136658, study PRJEB25190) | human gut metagenome
TCCCCCGCCCCCTCAGCGGGGCTCCGAGAACTGTCAGAGGGCTGGGGCATAATTGGCGAGGCCGACCGGTGCAATCCCCCAAGTTCCCGTCAACGGCGAGGAGAGCATCCCAGATGAGCGACCAGTACGGACCCCACCCGCACCAGCCCCGCCGGGACGACGCCACGCCTGCCGACGCCGCCCGGAACGACGCCGGACCCGCCCGGAGCGCGACGGGTCCCACCCAAGGCGATGCGGATCCGTGGGCCGCCATGGGTGGCCCCGATACGCAGAGCCCCTGGGCGCGCCCCCACCGCGCCGTGTCGAATGCCCAGGCGCCGAACAGCCCCACACCGAACGGCCCGGTACCGGACAACCGGGTGCCGAACGGGCGGGCACTGAACAGCCCAACACCGAACGGCCCAGCGCCGGATACCCCAGCGCCGGACAGCCCAGTGCCGACGGCTCCCTTCTTCATTCCCGGTGACTATCCACCGCCCGCGCCGGGCCAGCAGCCCTGGGGCGGCTACCCGGTACAGCAGGGGCAGGCCAGCTTCGGGGGCGGGTGGACGCCACCGCCGCCGGGCCCCGGCCAGAGCAGCTGGGGCGGTGGCTGGGGGCCGGCCCCGCAGCCTCCCCGACGACGCCGTGGGCCTCTGTTGTTGGTGATCGGCCTGGCCCTGGTGGTGTTCACCGGCGCCCTGTTCGGCTCGATCGGCGTGCTGCTGCGTCCGACCATGCCAGGCCTGGCCCCGCCGGCAAGCGGCGCCGCCAGCTGGGGCAATTACACGCCCTTCATGCCGAACGCCTCACCGAACAATCCGGGCGCCACGGTGCGCCCCACTGCCCCATCGGCCGAGCAGACCGACGCGAGCGGTGACCAGATCCGTGGCGTGGCCATCGTGGAGGCCATGTTGTCGGTCACCGAGGGATCGGCCGGCACCGGCATGGTGATCGGCGATTCGGGCATCGTGCTGACGAACTACCACGTGGTGCAGGGCACCAATGGCACGATCAATGTGACGATCGCGTCCACCGGGTCGACCTACAGCGCCAAGGTGCTGGGGCACGACAAGGCCAATGACGTGGCCCTGCTCAGCCTCAATGGGGCCAGCGGGCTGCCGACCGTGAAAATCGACGCCGATGGCGTGCGCGCCGGCGACCAGGTGACCTCGGTGGGCAACACCGACGGACGACGCAAGATCATGGCCGCCCCCGGCGAGGTGCTGTCGACCAACGAGTCGATCCTCACCCGCGACGAGGGCAGCACCGCGACGAACCAACTGTCGGGTGTCTACGAGACGAGTTCGCGCGCCATGCACGGCGATTCGGGCGGACCCACCTACGACTCCCAGACCGAGGTGATCGGCCTGACCACCGCCGGGAGCGCCGACGACGGCAGCCAGTTCGCCACGGCCTATGTGGTGCCCATCGCGCGGGCGCTCGACATCGCCAACAAGATCTCAAGGAATGAACCTTCGGGCACCGTGCAAATGGGGCCGTGACAGGCGTAAACGTCGCGGTCCACAGGTTAATCACAGGTTTCGCCCAGCTGGGCGACAACCTCGCCGCTTCTAATTGTTGGTGCGGTGACTGACCGAAACACCGTGCACGACCCCGGCTGGTTAGCTCGCTGGTCGGGAGGCAGGACGAGGAACGATGGGCCCGCGAGAGACTGGGCCGCACGGCAGCTGGTTTGCTCGTTGCTGGCTGTCGAGCACCATAGGCTCGCGGGCATTGAAACTCCCATGCCGATGAGGGTTTTCCTGGTCGGACATCACCCCGTGCAATGCCGCACCGAGATTGCACCACCGCTTCTTCATACGAACAGAGCCAGAGGGGCTCCCCACATGTGGGGAGCCCCTCTGGTGTTCCGGCACCTTCACGAGGGCCGGAAAACACCCGCCATCGCTCACAGGAATGGCACAGAGACCACTCAGGCTCGGAACAACGCGGCCACCTCTAATGGTTGTCGACGGTGACTGACCGAAACACCGTGGAAGGCCCGGGCAGCTAGCTCCTGACCGGGCAGACGCAGGGCGGGAAGAGGGACGACGATGAGCGAACGAAATGACCAGTACGACGCACACTCGGCTGAGGGTGCGGGCACCGGTTCAACCACGCCCGCCGGCTCGGGTCCTGCCATGCAGCCCCCGGCGACGCAGCAATCCTCGGCTGCCCAGCAGGGCTGGCAGGCCCCCCGGGAGACCTGGGACGCGACCTGGTCGCCGGCATCGCTCGATGACGGCAGCTCCACCTTCAACGCCGACCCGTCGGCGGCTGCGGCATTCAGCAATGCTGCGGGCAACGGGGGTGGCTACGGCGGATACCCGCCCGCACCGAATGGCGCGAACTGGGGCGTCTATCCCCCCTCGAACAATCACAAGGGCCCCAACACCAGGTTGGCCGCCCTGCTCACCGCGCTGGTGGTCGTGCTCGCCATGGCGGTCGCGCTGGTGGCCCCCAATTGGTCGGGCTCGGGCATCGGCCAACTGCCGGTGAGCACCCCCTCGGCCACCCAGCCCGCGCAGGCGAGCCCCTCCACCAGTTCCCAGCGGGCGGTGGCGCAGTCGCAGACCACGGCCAGCGAGGCGCAGAGCAAGGGCGTGGTGCTCATCACCACGCAGACCACCTCGGGTGCGGCCGCCGGCTCCGGCATGGTGCTCAGCTCCGACGGCTATGTGTTGACGAACTACCACGTGGTGGAGACCAGCACCCAGATCACCGCGACCGTGGCGTCGACGAACAAGCAGTACAACGCGACCGTGGTGGGCCGTGACGCCACCAATGACGTGGCGCTGCTCAAGCTCGACGGCGCCTCGGGCCTCGACACCGTGACCATCGACAGCGACACCGTCAACACCGGCGACCAGGTGACCGCCGTGGGCAATTCGTCGGGCCAGGGCTATCTGTCGGCCGCCACCGGGCAGGTGGTGTCCACCTCGTCGAGCATCACGGTGCAGAACGAGACCAGCGCTTCCCAGACCGAGACGCTGACCAATGTGTACGAGACGAGCACCCAGGCGGTGCCCGGTGACTCGGGCGGCCCGATGTTCGACGCCGAGAATGAGGTGATGGGCATCACCACCGCCGGCGAAACCCAGACGAACTCCCGCACCGGCCAGTCGAGCACGGTGTCGAGCTATGCGATCCCGATCGCGCGGGCGATGTCCATCGTCAAGCAGATCGAGTCGGGCCAGTCCTCGGGCACGGTGCAGGTGGGACCCAAGGCCTACCTGGGCGTGACCGTGCAGTCCTCGCAGTCGGGCAGCGTGACCATCTCGCAGGTGGTCTCCGACGGGCCGGCCGCAGCGGCCGGGTTGAGCGTCGGCCAGGTGATCACCGCGGTGGACGGCACCCGGATTGATTCGCAGGCCACGCTGAGCAGCGTGTTGGCGCAGCACAAGCCGGGCGACAAGGTCTCGGTCACCGTGTCGTCGGGATACGGCGGCGGCACGCAGACGGCGTCCCTCACCCTGGGCACCAGCCCGATCAACTGAGCGTCAGGCCGCAGGGGCCTGGATGTTGAAGCTGGCCCCGTACTGGGTGGAATCCATGATGGTGGTCGAGGTGATACCGCCGGTGGTCACCGAGGTCTGCACGCGCACCGGGCGGAAGTCCTGGTCGACCCAGTAGCCGGTCTCGTCGTGGGCCAGCACGCTGGGCGAGGCGGACCCGGGGGCCACCACGGGCTTGAAGACGAAGTGGTGGGCCCTCACCTGATTGACGTCCTCATCGCCGGCATAGACCACCGAGGCGATCTCGCCGGCCACCTGGCCCACATAGTTGTCCATGCCCTTGCCCGAGACCACCGCCGAGGCGCTGTTGGTGGTGTGGGCCCAGCCGGCACCGGCAGCGCGCGTCCACATGTCCGAGCCGATGTAGATCGTCTCGGTGCCGGTACTCGTGATGGAACGCACCTTCGGGCGCGCCGCGTCGGTGAAATCGTACTGGAAAGTGGTGGTCGACTCCTGGGTGCCGGCCTGCGGGGTCACCGTCCTGGTGGTCATCACCGTCTGGTAGCTCTTGATCGTCTGCTGGGCGCCCGCGCACCGGGCGACGAACGAGGCCTTGTCCACCGTGCCGCCGGGAGCGGGCAGGTCCAAGCGGGTGAGCACCGACGCGCTCGCCCCCGACGAGGAGGCGTCGCCGCGGGGGTTCTGGGCGGCGCAACCGCCCAGAATGATGGCGGCGGCCAGTGCCGGGGCAACCAACGCCGGGGCAATGAGTCGACGAAGTGTCATGGCGGGCCTTCTTGACCTGTTGAGGACGGGTGGAGGTGACGGCCACCATGCTAGGGCCCCCCGCGCACGGAATATCAGGTGGTAACGCTGCTCGCGCACGTGCTCCGAGTTGCCGGGGTCCCTCCACAACCGGCGCGAAACAGACCACAATGGTGCCATGTCCGTAGTCGAACGCCGCCAGATCAACGCAGCCATCAACCTGAGGCTTTCGTTGCTGGGCCTGCCCCATCCCGACAGCAATGCTGAGAGCCCCGATGCGATCCTTGTGGAGCCGCTGCTGGCCCGCCAGCGCGAGTTGAGTCGGCGGTTGAAGGATCGGCTCAGTGCCCCCGACCTGCGCATCCAGCGCTTCCTCGACGACTACCTGGCCGACTGCGATGAGCACCCCCAGCTGCCACGCACCACCTTGGTGCTCGACGAGCCGGGCCTGGCCCGCGGCCTGTCGCTGCCGGTGGACGGCGACGAATTCCATTCCGACATCGTGGCGTCATATCGCCTTGTCAACGGCGTATTGCACAACCCCAAGCATGACCGACGCACCACCGCCGGGGTGTTCCACATCTCCACCGGCGGCCTGCCCATCCCCCAGGACAAGGTGGAGGTGGACAAGAACGTCTACGCCCGCATCCTGGCGCGCGCCTTCCAAGCCCCCGACGAGGAGCTGGCGCTGCCCTACACCGCCAACCTGCCCGAGCAGGCGCACTGTTGGGCGTCGCTGCTCATGCGCCCCACGGTGTTGCCGGCCGTGCCCGGGCGCACCACCGAGAAGAGCTACGAGGTGCACTTCATCGTGCCCGGTGGCCTGATGTGCAACCTGGACTTCGTGGAGGGCATCTTCGGCAATGCCGGCGACCCCTACCTGCCCGAGAACGACGCCTCGCTCGACCCGGACAGCTGGACCGGCCACACCGGCTGCGTGATCCTGGCCCCGCATCTCACCACGATGACCAAGAAGAGCCTGGGCATGCCGCACTACGACGACGCCACCGAGCGCCAGCGTCGCGATGGCCAGTGCTGGCGTCACGAGGACGACCTCTACAACGACGGCAAGGCCTTCAAGGTGTGTGCCCGCGATGAGCGCGGCGTGATCGTCACCGTGATCGCCGACAACTACTTCGGCTATTGCAAGAAGGAGGTGAAGACCCAGATCAGCTATTCGGCCAACCTGTTGGGCGGTGCCGAGGAGGAGCATTCCGGTGGCGCCGAGGTGTATCCGGCATGGAACCTGAACCAGGACTTCACCGACCGCACGCCCGACGACTTCACGCTGGCCGATGTGATCTCGGCCAATGGCGACCTGTTGGACGTGCGTCCCGAGGGATATGCCGTCTACAAGCCCGAACCCAATATCGTGTTCATTCCGGAGCATTCGAACTATTCGATGCGCACCCAGACGATCAGCTGGACGACCCATGGCGCCGAGCAGACCATCAAGTTGCTGGCCGGCAAGCACTATCTGTCGCCCGACGGCTATCGCATCCATGCCAAGCACCGCGAGATGGATGCCACCCAGTGGCACCTGATCGGCACCTCGTCGCGGGCGGTCACCTGCCACAAGCCGGCCACCGTGTCGGGTGGCGGCAAGAGCGAGATCAGCAAGTCGATCAGTGACGCCTTCGTGTTCGGCAATGCCTTCTCGCACGATATCGACAGCGCCATGGACCAGGTGCAGGCGCTCTTCGACACCGATTTCACCAATCGCTTTGCCGACGCGTCCCGCAATGGCACCGACCATCGTCCCGTGTTGTCGATTGACCGCTCGCTGGGTTCGGTGATCAAGCTGCTCACCCCGTCAATCCAGTACAACGATGAATACAACGCCTTCCTCGAGGGCATTGAGCCCGATGTGAAGGAATTGGCGTTCACCGTCAAGCGCTATTACCTGCCCGAATGGGGTGAGGACTGGCGCAGCCATTTCACCGTGGGCATCATGAATGGCCGGCACGGGAACATGGTGCGCCTGGACGGCAAGAAGATCATCACCAATATGTTGCGGGTGGGTTTCCGTGAGGACGGCTCGTGGCGCCTGTTCACGCTGCGCCCCGATTACAGCCCGGCCGTGAAGGTGCAGACCGAGGACGACATCACCGCCAGCACGGTGACCCCGCCGTGGGAGGACGCCGAGGGCCTGCCGCGCAAGTACGTGACCAACTGCGAGCACCTGCTGTTCCAGCGTCCTGACGATGCGATCCACCGCGGCTACGACAAGCAGGCCGAGTTCGACCTGGCCAGCGGCACCGACACCTTCATCTCGAACTTCGAGCCGCTCACCCATGAGCAGGCACGCGACCTGCTGACCGATGTGCAGGCCTACAGCGAGTTCACCAAGCCGGTGCGCAAGCTCATCGAGCGGGTTGCCGCGATGCCCGACGACCAGTCGCCCGAGTTCTGGGTGTGCTCCGATGATCCGCGCCACCTGCCCGACGGCGGCCGGTCGAAGAACCCGCGCTACCTGCAGGTGCGTCCCACCGACTCCAACCCGGAGCTGACCACGGTGGCCGATGTGGCCGGCAAGCTGGCACGCAAGCTCCCGCTGGCGGGCCATGCGCCGCAGCCGATCGACGTGGTCGCCGCGGGCCGGCGCAACAACCCGCCGGAGGACAAGATTCCGGCGCTGTGCGCCTACAACCCGCTGCACTACATGGAGCTGCCCGAGCTGTTCATGGAGTACATCAGCTCGATGACCGGCAAGTCGCCGTCCACCACGGGTGCCGGCTCGGAGGGCGCGCTCACCAAGGGCCCGTTCAACGCGCTGCCCGCGGTCTACGACCTGAATGCGGCGGTGCTGAGCTATGCGCTCACCGACTATGACGGCTGGCTCAGCTCGGCGGGCTATATCGGGCCGAATGCCCGGGTTGACCACGACATCTCGATGCTGATTCCCGAGCTGTTCTCGCACATGGGGCCCAACGACCGCAATACGAAGCGGCTGATCTCCGAGGGCTACCTGGAGAAGATGCAGGACTTCGACTTCGACGGGCACCGCGTGCTCGCGAGCCGGCTGGGCTACCGCATCAACGACCGTTTCGTCACCCACTACTTCGGACGCATCTTCCTGCACCCCGACGTGGTGTTCAGCGAGGAAATGTTGCGTCCTGAGCTCCAGGACGAGAAGATCTTCGCCGATTCGATCGATGTGATCGTCAAGACGCACCAGCGGGTGGCGCAGATGTACTTCGACGACGGCACCGTGTCGCTGGCCTGCCCGCCGATCCGGGCGCTGCTGGAGATCATGGCGCACGGCGCGTCGGCCGAGGGTTGGACGCTGGACAGCCCGGAGTTCCGCAAGCTGTTCGAGCGCGAGTCGGTGCTGGCGTCGGATTGGTATGCGCAGCGCCTCGACGCCAAGCAGGCCGAGGACGTGAAGCAGGCCGAGGAGGGCGTCGAGCGCCTCAAGGAGTACATCGGGCGCTCCGATTCGGGTTCGGTGACCGGACGCCTGCACCTGGCCGATCGCCTGCGTGAGCTGGAGGCGCAGTTGACCTACGAACGCTCGCCGGAATACCGCCAGTCGCTGGTGGGCACGCTGGGACGTCAGCCCAGGTTCGTCTGATCGGCCGCTTGCCCTTTCGTCCCTGAGTGGGCAGTTGTGCGGGAATGACGCCGCACAACTGCCCACTTGGACGACTCCCAGCACGAGGAACAGCGTCCCGCCGCCTTCGATCCCGCGGCAGACGTCCTCCGGACCGGAATGGGCAGGCATCGCTTGCGACGCATGGCTTCCCCGATGATTGGGTCCTCCGATGGCGTGCCGCGCGTTAATCTCCTGATTTCAGAGGAAACCTCCGCCATGAGCCGTCGCCAGCGGCGGTGGTGATGACTGGCCCCTTCGCACCGATCCCCCTCTCTCTGATCCGGAGGACACAAATGCGATCTTTCTATGAAGACTCAAGGCGTGTTGTCGCCGCCCTGCTGATCGCAGGCCTGGGCATCCAAGGGACGCTCGCACTCATTCGTGGCCCTGAGATTTCGAGATGGGTGACCACCATGGGCGGCGGGGTCCCGGTGCTTCTCCTGTGCCTGGTGGTGGGCTCGCCGAGGCCACGCCTCTTGGTCGATGCACTGGCATTCCTGACGTGCGCACTGTCAATCGGCGTCAGTTGGGGTGCGTCCGCCCAAGGCTCCGCATATCTCACGTATGTCCCACCAATCATCGTGGCAACCTGTTTCGCCACCGCGGCACTGATTCTGCGCGCAGAGGGGCAACTCGCCAGGGACCACAGCCAACCACGCTTGTGACTCCGGAGGGGCGCGAACCCCGGCAGGCCACCACGTCCACCATCTCCGCCGCCCAATCCCCTGCCACGGTTCCGGACCTGCGCAGGTTCCTCGTCTGGTCCCAGCAGCGAATGCCCTTGCCGGTGCCGGAAAGCTCCCCGCACGAAAGCCGGGAAAATCCCGCGGTGCGACATGAGCATAACTATGCTCATGCATATGCCAACCAGGAACGTCTACGTATCTGAGCCAGATCTACCGGTGTTCGATGCAGCTGCGCAGTTGGCGGGGAGCTTATCGACGGCGGTTGCTGCCGGACTACGGCTCTATCTCGCGGAACGTGAGAAGCAGCAGGGAAGGCACGACATGAAGACGATTGAGGTCGATGTTGACGAGGGCCCGATCGTGGCGACCAAGCGTTTCGCCGGCCGCCAGCTGCTCCGCTGGAGCGCCGAGGACGGTACCCGATCCCACTCGTTCCGGATCTTCCGGACGGCCAATGACCAGTTCGCCGTGTATGCGCGCGACGACCCGAACTGGGCGGCCATCTCCGACCCAGCAGACGACAATCCAATCTGGAACAACCCGAAGACCTGGGGCGGGGACTGGTGGCGAAAGGGCAGGCGTGAACTCAAGGTATTCGCCACCATCGCCGACATGCAGGGGGTGCTCCCCGATGAGCTCGTGGCAGCCGTCGGGCAGACTGTCGAGCATCCGCCGGTGGAGGACCTGGATATCTGATCCCCCTCCACCGCTGAGTGGATGGTCGTGGTGAATAGACGCATCGAAACCATCCACTCAGTGCCGGCTCCGCACGCCCCATGTGCACAATGGAGTCAGCCAACGAGATGGAGCACACGATGAGGCATCTGCAGATTTCTGGCGTATCCGTGCCGGCCATCGGCATCGGCACCTGGCACATGGGTGGCAGCCCGGCGCGCTTCGACGCCGAATGCGACGCCCTGCGCGCCGGCATCGACGCTGGCGCGCGGGTGATCGACACCGCCGAGATGTACGGCTCGGGAGCCTCTGAATCCATGGTGGGCACGGCCATCAAGGGCCTTGACCGCTCCGAGCTGTTCATCATCACCAAGGTGCTGCCGAACAACGCGTCCCGCAAGCAGATGGAACACAGCCTGGACGCGAGCCTGGCCCGCCTGGGCACCGACTACGCCGACCTGTACCTGTTGCACTGGCGCGGCGAGGTGCCGCTGGAACAGACCGTCGAGGAAATGCAGCGGCTGTGGCACAGCGGCAAGATCAAGTCGTGGGGCGTGTCCAACTTCGACCTTGCCGACATGGAGGAGCTGGCCGCCCTGCCCCATGGCAACCATGTGGCTGCCAACGAAGACCTGTACAACCTGTCGAGCCGGGGCATCGAGTTCGAGCTGATCGGCTGGCAGCGCTCGCTGGACATCCCACTGATCGCCTACAGCCCGCTGGGAGCCTCCGGCGGCGAACGCGGCGCGCAGGAGATGCGCGCGAGCCCGGCCGTGAACAAGGTAGCCGAGACCCATGGGGTGACGCCGTCGCAGGTGCTACTGGCCTGGGTGATCCGCAACGGCCACACCCTGGCGATCCCGCAGACCTCGAACGAGGATCACATGCGCGACAACATCGCCGCCGCCAACCTCACGCTGACCGACGACGACCTGACGCTGCTCGATCAGGCGTTCCCGCCGCCCCGCCACAAGGTGCCGCTCGACATCCTGTGATCCCGGCCGAGCCGGCGCACGACATCGGCGCCGGCGTCCGACTACTGCCCGGCAACCGCCGTCATCAACGGGCTCAGGCCCTGGGCACGCTCAGGGGCGCCCAGGTCGCCGCATGCCGCCAGCCAATTCGCCAGCAGCTGGTAACCATTGCTCGTCATCACCGATTCCGGATGGAACTGCACCGACTCCACGGGCAGTTCGCGATGCCGCAGCGCCATGATCACCTGGTCGTCGAGCGAAGTGGCGGTCACGTCGAGCACATCGGGCACTGATCCGGGCTCGACGGCCAGCGAGTGGTAACGGGTGACTTCCAACGGATCGGGCAGCCCGTCGAACACGCCCTGCCCGTCATGGGAGATCATGCTCATCTTGCCGTGGCGCGGCTCGGGGGCGCGCACCACGCGTCCGCCAAAGGCCACCGCCATCGCCTGCAGGCCAAGGCACACCCCGAACACGGGCATCTGCTCGCCCAACGTGCGTGCCACCTCGACGCAGACCCCGGCGTCCTCGGGAGTGCCGGGGCCGGGAGACAGCAGGATGCCATCGAAGCCGTTCGCCCACCCCGGGGTGGCGAAGCGCGCATCGTCGTTGCGCCAGACCTCGACGCGGGCGCCCAGCTGGGCAAGGTACTGCACCAGGTTGTAGACGAACGAGTCGTAGTTGTCGATGACAAGAATCCGCGCCATGGCGAACAGGCTACCCGCGCCGCGACGCCCACCCGGCGGCCTCCATGCGGTGGTCCGGCGCGTGACCCTTCCCCCTGCGCAACCCGCCGGGAGCCCGGCGCCGCCGGGAGCCCTAGCGCACCGGGGTGGCCTGGTTCAGCTGCACCGAACCGGCATAGCCGGGCATGGTCACGTCGGCGATGCGCTTCTGGTCGTATCCCAACCGGTAGGCGAGCACGTACTGCTTGTAGATCTGCACATTGCGCGACGCCGCCAGCGACTGCTCAAGCGCCTGCTGGTCACCGATCGCAGCCACCACATAGGGCGGCGAATAGGGCACGCCATTGAGGATCACGGTATTGCCGACGCATTTCACGCCGGTGGTCGAGATCACCCGGATGCCCTGGATGGTCATGGCCTCGGCACCGCCGGCCCACAGGGCATCCACCACCTGCTGGATGTCCTGTTGGTGCACCACCAACATGTCGGGATCGACCCCGGCCGGGTTCTCGTCGAGCGGGGCATCGGTGAGCGTCACCTGCACCACCGGCCCACGCACCGCCGTCAGTCCGGCCGCAGCCTCCGCCGAGGCCATCGAGGCCGACGCCACCCCCGCCGCCTCGGCGTCGTGGTTGGACAGCTCGTTGACCTGGGACTGCAGGGCCGAGGCGGTTGACCTCGCCTGTGAATTGTGGGTGGCCTGGGCGGCCACCAGATCGGCCATGTCCTGCTGGCGGGTGGGCCGCAGGTCAGATCCGTGCGAGGTGGTGGCCGCGGCCACGAACAGCAGCCCGGCCAGGGCGCCGACCAGCACGGTGGCCATCCTGCGGGTGATTTTCCGTCCACGCCCCGGCTTCTTGTCAGCCATGAATCCCCTGTGCACCAGACGTCGCCAGTAAGCCGGAAAGCCCGGCGTCCACTAGGCTACCGGGTGACGGTATCCGCCCATCTGGGCGCGCACGCTCAGCACACGAGCACATCGATGCCATCGGCAACGCCAGGCGGGCCGCGAGGCCTCGCTGGGAACCCCAAGGAGCAGCAACACAGTGCCGGAGTCACAGTCCCGCAAGAAGGCCCAGCAGAAGAAGGCCGCCAAGAACAAGCAGGCAGCCGCCACCAAGAGCGCCAAGAACCGCGAGGCCGTCAACGTCTCCAGCCGCGCCTGGGTGCCGTGGGTCTTCGTGCCGATGGGCCTGCTCGGAGTGATCTGGCTGGTGGTCTACTACATCGGCGGTCAGCAGATCCCGCTGATGTACGCCCTGAGCAACTGGAACTTCGTCATCGGGCTCGGCCTGATCGCAGGCAGCTTCTTCGTCGCCACGCTGTGGAAGTAGGTCACGCCTCCGGCGTGGGGAAATAGGTCACGCCGCCGACCCGGGGAAGTAGATCGCCCCTCCTGCCGGCAGACGCTCACCCGTCATGACGTGACAAACAATTGATCGATCAATTTCTTTGATGCCCGTCTTCTGTTCCGCCCCGCCTTCCCCGGCCCCGATCGTGGAATTATTCTCATACCTCGCAACAGCTTTATGCAAATTTGCGTGTAACATGTGATAAAGCAAGTTGGTTCGGGAATACCCCCATCCCACCCCACTCCGGCGACGTAGCTGGGACCACGATGAGGCCCAGACCCGAGGGAGGTACTGGCGATGCCCGATTACGAGCAGATCATTCCAAGAATCCTGACCGGTGCCGGCACCGGCGACCGGCGTCCATCGGCTGCGCCTGCCAAGGCGCGCGTGGTGGGGGCCTATCTCAGCCAGCCCCTGGAACAGGTGAAACGCCCCGCCTATGCGCACGCGGTGCTGCAGCTGCCGGGTGTCACCGGCCTGGAGATTCCCCTGTGCACCACCATGGCCCGCGACGACGCGAAGTGGCTCATGGACGTGCTCCCACCCGGCGCGCGCAATATCGCCACCCTGATGGGTGCCTGCGACGAGGCGGCCGCCGACGACCCCGCCTTCGGCCTGGCCTCCACCGACCCGGCCGGACGCAACCGCGCGCTCGACCTGCTGCAGCAGGCGCGCCACAGCATCGCCCGGATGACCGAGCGGGGCCAGCACGTGCTGGCGCTCGAAGTGCACTCCAGCCCCACCCACCGCGACAACATCGACGGAACCAGCCAGGCGTTCGCCGCATCGTTGGCCCAGGCGGCCGACTGGGACTGGGGCGAGACGGCATTGGTGGTGGAGCACTGCGATGCCGCACGCAGCTCGGGCGGCGCGTCGAAGGGCTTCCTGACCCTCGACGAGGAGATCGACGCCGTCGAGACCGTGCGGGCCCTGTCGCCACGCACCCCGGTGATGATGTCGATCAACTGGGGACGCTCTGCGATCGACACCCGCAACGCCGGCGGCCCGCTCACCCAGATCGACCGGCTGCGCCGACACGGCCTGCTCGCCGGCGTGATCCTGTCGGGTGCCTCCGACAGGGCCTCGTCGTACGGCGCCCCGTGGACGGATGCGCAACTGCCCGCCGCAGCACCCGACGGCAGCGGCGAGGCCTCGTCGCTGCTCACCCCGCAACGGGCCGTCGAGGCGATGGAACGCGCCGGTGACCACCTGCTGTTCGACGGCGTCACCTTCGCGGTCATGCCGCAGTGGACGCCCAGCCAGGAACGCCTGCGCTATGTGCGCGGACTGTTGTCGGTGATGCCCCGCGGACACCTGTCCGTGGCCTTCTGAGCTGTTCCCGGGTGCGGCCAACCGGCCACGCCCGGGTCAAGGGGACGACTTCACGCCACCCAACTTCCCGCAGGCTGACGGGCGCGAAGTCAGATGCCGCAGGCCCCGCACAATGGAGTGCGGAGCCCGCGGTAATCATCACCGTGCCGGCCGGTAGAGGTTGGGCCGTCGGAAGCCGGATTGGCGTGGGACCAGGCCCCCGCAGGGGCCAGCACCGATCCGGGACTAATACGCCATGGCCATCGCGGGGTCGCGCACCAGCGCAGCAAGGTCGCGCAGGAACCGCGAGGCGATCGCCCCGTCGATCAGGCGATGGTCGAACGAGATCGACAATGTCGTGACCCAGCGCGGCACGATCTTCTCGTCGTCGCCCTGACCCACGACCCAGGGCTGCCGGGTGATCGCACCCATCGCCAGGATCGCGCTCTCGGAGCCATTGATGATCGGGGTGCCCGCGTCCAGCCCAAGGCCCCCCACGTTGGTGATGGTGAAGGTGCCGTCGCGGTAGTCGCTGGGTTGCAGCGTGCCGGCCTTGGCCAGGTTGACCAGGCGGGTCAGCTCGTCGGCCATCGACAGCAGGTCGCGGTTCTGCGCCTGCTTGATCACCGGCACCATGAGGCCACGCGGCGTGTCGGCGGCGATGCCGATGTTCACATCGTGGTGCAGGATGATGCGCTCCGAGCCGTCCTCCCAGCTGGCATTGAGCATGGGATTGTTGCGCATGGCCAGGCAGACCGCCTTGCACCAGACCAGCAGGGCGGTGACATGCAGGTCCTTGAACTCGCGGCGCTTGCGCAGGTTGGCCACCAGCTCCATCGTGCCGCTCACATCGGTGCTCACCCATGCGGTGGTGTGCACCTTGGACGTGCGCGAATGCACCACATTGCGCGCGGTGAGGCGTCGCACCGTGTCGACGGGGATCTCCTCGTCGCGCAGGGCACGCTCGTTGGCACCACGGCGGCTCACCTGGTGGGCACGCCGACGACGCTCGGTGGAGCTGGGCGTGGACTCGTCGGCGGGACCGTAGCCGACCAACATCTGGCGCACGGTCTGCTGGGTCGGCTTCGACGCCGGAAGCTCATCGAGCGACAACAGCCGCTCGCCGGTCATGCCGCCGTCCAAGTCGCGCTGGGCCGACGCCTCGTCGGCATCGGGACGCGACGCCTTCGCCGACCCCTGGGCGGCCGGCGCAGGGGCGCTGGACTGGGCCGGGCCGGACTGGTTCGAGCTGGACTGGGCTGAACTGGCCTGGGCTGGACTGGACTGGGCGCCCGGCTCGGCACCCTGCGCGGGCGCACCGCCGTCATGCTCGGGGGCGGGGCCGGTGCCGTCGTCGATGAAGACGATCGGCGCACCCACCGCCACGGTGGTGCCCGCCTCGGCATAGATCTTGGTCACCTTGCCGGCGAACGGCGACGGCAGCTCGACCAGCGACTTGGCGGTCTCGATGTCGAGCAGGTTGTCGTTGACCTTCACCTGGTCGCCGACCTTCACGTGCCATTCGACGATGTCGGCCTCGGTGAGGCCCTCGCCCGGGTCGGGCATGTTGTATTCGGGCATCGGTGGCTCCTCAGTAGTCGAATGACTTGTCGACGGCGTCGAGCACCCGCTCGGCATCGGGCAGGTAGCCCTTCTCGCTGCGCGAGGGGGGATACACGGTGTCATAACCGGTGACGCGCAGCACGGGGGCGTCCAATTCCCCCCACAACTCCTCGTCGAGCCGGGCGGCCAACTCGGCGCCGGGCCCGAGCGTGCGGTGGGCCTCGTGCACGACGATCGCGCGCCGGGTGCGCTTCAGGGCGTCACGGATAGTGGCCATGTCGAACGGCGACAGGCTGCGCAGGTCGATCACCTGCACATCGCGTCCCTCGGCGGAGGCCACGCGGGCCGCGTCGAGGCAGGTCTGCACCATCGGGCCGTAGGTGAGCAGCGTGAGGTCGGCACCGGGACGCACGATGCGCGCCGAGAACAGCGGCAGGTCAGGGGCCGACGTATCCACCTCGCCCTTGGCGTAATAGCGGCGCTTCGGCTCGAAGAAGATCACCGGATCGGGGCAGGCGATCGACTGGCGGATCATCCAATAGGCGTCATGCGGGTTGGAACAGGCCACCACGTGCAGGCCCGGAGTGTGTACGAAATGCGATTCGGGCGATTCGGAGTGGTGCTCGGGTGAGCCGATGCCGCCGCCGAAGGGAATGCGCACGACCACCGGCAGGCTCTGGCGTCCGTGGGTGCGCGAGCGGTAGCGGGCCAGCTGGTTGATGATCTGGTCGATGCCCGGGTAGACGAAGCCGTCGAACTGGATCTCGCAGACCGGACGATAGCCGCGCAACGCCAAGCCGATCGCGGTGCCGATGATGCCCGCCTCGGCCAACGGGGTGTCAATCACCCGGTCGGCACCGAAGTCGTCGAGCAGGCCCTCGGTGATGCGGAAGACACCACCAAGCTTGCCGATGTCCTCGCCCATCATGAGCACCTGGGGATCTTCGTCCATGGCATCGTGCAGGCCCTGGTTGAGACCCTTCGCCAGCGTGAGTGTGGTCATTCTGCTGCTCCTTCGCTGGGCGGGGTGGCGAGCCAGTCGAGGCAGTCGGCCCGCTGCTCGCTCAGATAGAGACCCGGATCCGCGGTGACGGCGTCGAAGACCTCCGACATCGGGGTGTTCGGCAGCGCCCGACAGGTGTCGCGCACCAGCGCACCGAAGGTGTCGAGGTCGGCGTTGAGCTTCTCGGTCCACGCATAGTCGATCAGGCCGCGCTCCAGCAGATAACTGCGCAGGCGCTCGATCGGGTCCTTGGCCTTCCACTCCTCGGTGACCTGCGACGAGCGGTACTTGGTGGGATCGTCGCTGGTGGTGTGGGGGCCCATGCGATAGGTGACGGCTTCCACGAGCACCGGCCCGGAACCCGAGCGCACCTCGTCGAAGGCCCAGTTGAGCACCGCGTGGCAGGCCAGCGGGTCGTTTCCGTCCACCCGGATGCCGGGGATGCCGAAGCCCATCGCCCGCTGGTAGAGCGGGATGCGCGTCTGCACGCTGGACGGCTCGCTGATGGCCCACTGGTTGTTCACGTTGAGGAAGACCACCGGCGCCTGCTGCGAGGCGGCAAAGACCAGCGCCTCGTTCACATCGCCCTGGCTGGACGCACCATCGCCGTAGATGGTCAGCGTCACGGCATCGTTGGCCGGGTCGGTGGGGTGCTTGGCCTTGTCGCGGGCCACTCCCATCGCATAGCCGACCGCATGCAGCGGCTGGGCGCCGATAATCATGTAATAGGGCGCCACCTGGGCGTCGCTGGCGATCCAGCGCGACAGGCTCGACCCGCGCCACACGGCCAGGATGTCACCCAGCGGCACGCCCTTCTGCAGGGCGATCGACTGCTCGCGGTAAGTGCCGAACACCATGTCCTGGGGCTTCATCACCTTGGTGACGGCGGCCTGATAGGCCTCCTGGCCCGACAGGGGCGCCCACAGGCCGAGTTCGCCGTGACGCTGCAGGGCTGCGCCCTCGACGTCGAAACGGCGGGCGGTGGTCATCTGGCGCAGCATGTCGACGAGATCCTCGTCGCTGCCCTCCCAGGGGAACCGTGGATTGTCGACGAGCGTGCCGTCAGGTGTCAGCAGCTGCAGGGGCTGCGTCGGGTCATCGGAATCCATGACCGTCCTTCGAGGAGACAACAGGAACCTACGCGACAGTAGGTTACTGCACCGTAGGTTGGGGCTGCAATCGGCCGACAAGGCAGAATGGATGTGCACAGCGGGTGACTGCCGTTATCCGCGAGTCGATGAAAGCGAGCCACGATGAGCGAGTTCCCCCACCAGGAACATCCGTCAGACCAGTTTCCCGGAGGCCCCGACGAGCCCACAACCAGTTCTCCGGAATCCGTCACGGAGTTCTGGGAAGAGCGCTACGCGGGGCCCGAGCACGTCTGGTCAGCGCTGCCGAACCACACCTTCGTGCAGGTTGTGGCGAGCCTGACGCCAGGACGCTCCCTCGACCTGGGCTGCGGCGAGGGCGCCGACGCCATCTGGCTGGCCACCCAGGGCTGGCAGGCCACCGGCTATGACATCTCACAGACCGCGATCGGACGGGCACAGCAGGCCGCCGCCGAGAAGAACGTGGCCGACACGACGCACTTCGAGGCCGTCAACCTCGACGAATGGTCGCAGGCGCCCCTGCCTGATGACCAGGGCCGCGGCCAGTACAACCTGATCACTGCCAGCTTCCTGCAGTCACCGGTGGCCCTCGACCGCATTCGCATCCTGCAGCGCGCCGCCCGCCTGCTGGTGCGCGGTGGACACCTGCTGATGGTCACCCATGCGGCTCCCCCGTCGTGGGCTCCCCCGGAGATGGCCAGCCAGGGTGACTTCCCCAAGCCCGAGGAGGACCTCAAGGCGCTGGATCCCGATCCGCGCTTCTTCGAGGTGAAGCTTGCCGAGACGCGGCGTCGTCCCGCCACCGATCCCACCGGGAAGCCGGCCACGATGAATGATGCGGTGATCCTGATCCAGCGGATTCGCTAGGACGAGGCTCTGCTCCGAAGACAAGGTCGACAAAAGCACCGTCCACGGTGCTTCATCCGCACCTATTCCGCTGCCGCCATCGGCCCGGGCCGTTAGGTGGATACCTGTGCGGCGTCATTGCCGCACAACTGCCCACTCAGCGATAGCAGCCACTCCAAGCGCGCCACCGCGACAGGGACCAGGCGTCAGTTCAACGGGCGCAGCAACGGGAACAGGATGGTCTCGCGGATGCCGGCGCCGGTGAACAGCATCACCAGCCGGTCGACGCCCAGTCCGAGCCCACCCATGGGCGGGCAGCCCTGCTCCAGGGCGTTGAGGAAGTCCTCGTCGAGCTGCATGGCCTCGGGATCACCAGCAGCCGCCGCCAGCGACTGCTGGGTGAGGATCTCGCGCTGGATCACCGGATCGATCAGCTCCGAGAAGCCGGTGCCGCGTTCCATGCCGCCGATGATCAGGTCCCAGGCCTCGATGCAGCCCGGCTTGGAGCGATGGCGACGCGCCAGCGGCTGGGCGATCTCGGGGAAGTCACACACGAAGGTGGGCTGGGTGAGGCCCTTCTCCACCAGCTCCTCGAACAGGTGCAGCACCATCTTCTGGTCAATCCACGACGCGTCGTAGTCCACCTTGTGGGCGTCGGCGATGTGGCGCAGGTGCTCCACCGGGGTCTTGGTGGTGATCTCCTCACCAACCTCACCCGACAGCCCCTCATAGACCGGCAGCCAGATCCATTCGCCCTTCAGGTCGATGACACCCTGATCGGTGGGGATCTCGAAGATGTCGAGCGCCTCGGCCACCTTCATGATGATCGACTTGAGCGTCTCGGCGATCGTGAACTGGTCGCCCCAGCTCTGGTAGGCCTCGAGCATCGTGAACTCGGGGCTGTGCGACGAGTCGACGCCCTCGTTGCGGAACACCCGACCCATCTCATAGACGCGGTCGGCCCCACCCACCATGACGCGCTTGAGGTGCAGCTCCAGGGCGATGCGAAGGTACATGTCGATGTCGAAGGCGTTCAGGTGCGTGGTGAACGGACGCGCCGCCGCGCCGCCGTGCACCGACTGCAGCACCGGTGTCTCCACCTCGAGGTAGCCCTGCTCCTCGAGCGTCTCGCGGATCTTGCGGGTGATCAACGCCCGCTGGCGCACCATCGTGCGCGCCGCCGGACGCACGATCAGGTCGTTGTAGCGCTGCCGGACGCGCGCCTCCTCCGACAGGTCGTTGTGCAGGGTGGGCAGCGGGCGCAGCGCCTTGCTGGCGAGCTTCCATTCGCTGGCCATCACCGACAGCTCGCCGCGCTTGGACGCAATGACGCGTCCGCGCACCCACACGAAATCGCCCAGGTCGACGTCGGCCTTCCAGGCGGCCAGCGACTCGTCGCCCACCTCGGCCTTCGACAGCATGATCTGCAGGCGCTCGGCGTCCTGGTCAGGGGTGAAGCCGTCCTGGAGCGTGGCGAAGCACAGCTTGCCGGAATTGCGGATGAAGATCACCCGCCCGCCGATGGTCACCTCGTCCTGGGTCTCCTCGCCGGCGGCCAGGTGGCCCCAGGTGGCGCGCACCTCGGCCAGCGTGTGGTCGCGACGCAGGTCAACCGGGTAGGCCTGCTTGCCCTCGTCGAGGAAGCGCTGGCGCTTCTCGGCGCGGATGCGCATCTGCTCGGGAAGGTCCTGCTCGACGTCGGCAGCCTCGTTCTTGCGGGGCTCGTTCTTGCGGGACTGGTTTCCAGGGGACTGGGGGGCCTTTTCGGGACGCTGCTCACTCACCATTTCAGCCTAGCGTGAGCCGCCCATGGTGCCCTGCCCATAACAAGCGGCCCGTAACAAGCGGCCCGTAACAAGCGACCCGCGACAGCCGCCCCGGGAACAGCTGCCCCACACAAGCGGCCCGCGACAACCTGCCCACGGGCTCAGCCGCCGAGCTGCTCCTCGACCACCGTGCCCTCGTCGGTGCGTCGCAACTGCCAGCTGCGATCGAAGTGCAGGCCGCCGGCGAGGTGGGGGTCGTGGGTCACCACGAGCAACGCCCCCTGGTAGCCGTCGAGGGCCTCGAGCAGATGGTCGACCGAGGCCATGTCGAGGTTGTTGGTGGGCTCGTCGAGCACCAGCAGCTGCGGCGCCGGGTCGGTGAACAGCACCCGGGCCATCGCCACCCGGAAGCGCTCGCCACCCGACAACGTGGCGGGCAGCTGGAAGGCCTTGTCACCGGTGATGAGGAACCTTGCCAACAGTTCCCGGGCCTCACCGGCCGTGCGCTGCGCGGCAACGTCGAGCAGGGCGTCGATGCAGGTGTCGAAGCGGTCGAGCTCGTCGGTGCGCTGGCTGAGCACGCCGGTGGGCACGGTCGGCGCCAGCTGCAGGCCCACCGGCGCCGCGAACAGGCCTGCGGGAACCGCGTCAACCTCCCCGATGATCAGCTTGAGCAGCATCGACTTGCCGGTGCCGTTGTCTCCGGCCACCCGGATGCGCTCGGGTCCGTCGATGCGCAACTGCTGGCCGGCGCCCACCTTCACCTGCACGATCTGCTTGCCGGGCGCCACGGCGGTGTCGGGCAGCGGAATGCGGATCACATCGGGTTGGCGGGCGGCCGCATCGGCCGCCGCACGGGCCGCTTCGGCGTCATGGAGTCGGGCATTGTGCATGAGTTTCTTTCCTCCGGTGTTCTTCTCGGCACGGTTGGCGAGGAAGTCGCGCTCGCCCTTCGACACATTGCCGCGAGCGTTCTCGCGACGCGCCGAGCGGTCACGTTGCTGCTGGCGTTGCTGCTCGGCACGCATCTGCGCCCGGGCGCGGTGCACCTCGGCGTCGGCGGAACGCAGCTCGCGTTCCGCCGCGGCCCGCTGCACCTCGCGCTGGGCCTCGAACTGGCTGAAGTTGCCGCCGAACATGGTCACCTGCTGGGTACGCGACGCACCGGCGCCCACCCACGACAGCTCACAGATGGCATCAACGGCCTCCAACAGCCCGCGGTCGTGGGACACCACGATCACGGCGCCGGGCCAGTGCGCCAGCTGCCCGATCAGCGCCGCACGGGCGTGCGCATCAAGGTTGTTGGTGGGCTCGTCGAGCAGGGTGACATCGGCCCGGGCCAGCCGGCTGGCCGCCAGGGCGACGCCCATCGCCTCGCCGCCCGACAGCTCGGACATGGGCCGGTCGAGCCAGCCGACGTCGGCCCTCAGGCCGAGTCCGGCGAGCTCGGCGACCGCGCGGGCGTCCACGTCCCAGTCGTCGCCGACGAGGTCGTAGTCGTGCACGTCCACCGAGCCGGCCTCGATGCGGGTCAGGGCCTGCCGGATGGCGGTGATGCCGAGCTGGTCGGCCACGCTGATGTCCGCTGCGCTCGTGACGTCCTGGGGCAGATAGGAGCAGCTGCCGGCGACGTGCACCGAGCCCTCGGTGGGCGTCAGTTCTCCGGCAATGAGGCGCATCAGGGTGGTCTTGCCGGTGCCGTTGTCGCCGATCAGGCCGGTGCGGCCGGCAGGGAACGCGGCGGAGACATCGCTGAGCACGGGTTGGCCGTCGGGCAGCTCGAAGCTGGCGTGATCAACCACCACCGTGGGAGCAGCGCGCGTGAAAGCAGAAGGGGAAACAGGAGTATGGGACATGCGAGATCCTGGGGTCGACGTCGGTGGGCCGGATGGCACCGGAAACTCCCGGGTGCCGGATCTCACAGCTTCAAGAAAACTCCTGTGTTGGGGTGCCGTCCACTGTAAGCGCACGGACGCCAGCGGCCAAATGGCGACGGGGTGACGATCACCCCCGGGAAGGAGGAACCCGGGGGTGATCAGGCCCTGCAGGGCATCACTACTGCAGGGCAACCCGCACTGACAGCCGGTCGCGTGGATGTGTGTACACGCACCGGGCCGCGAGGAATCCCATGGTCGGCCATGGGGCTCAGTGCTGGGTTGGCCTCTTCACCGCCACCATGGCGACCGCGCTCAGGTCGGCCTTGTACGCCCGGAAGCTGTTGCGCATGGCCAGCACGCGCCGACGCGCCTCGGGGCGTCGGATCATGTTCGTGGCGAACCGGGCGAAGCCGATCGGTCCCTCATCGGCGATCAGGCGGCTCGGTTCCAGCAGGCGCATCGGGGCGGTGCCCTGCCAGACGACGTCGAAGCCGGCGTCGGTGAGCAGTGCCCGCCATGCGGCCAGCTTCACCGGCGTGGCCCCCACCTTGATCGTGCGCGAGATCTCGCGCGACACCTCACCGCGGCCGGTGCGCCGGTCGGGGTCGGGGGCCGCATCGGCCAGTGCGAGTTCGTGGATGGCATAGCGCCCCCCGGCAGCCAGCACGCGGGCAGCCTCGGCGACGATTGCGCGGCGCTGCTGCGGCGACGACATGGTGAGCATCGCCTCGCCCACCACCAGGTCGGCCGAGCCCGCATCCAGGCCGGTCGCGGAGGCCTCCGCGGTGACCACGCGTGCCGGACGCCCGGCAAGCACGGCGTCAAGCTTCGCGCGGCCCTCGGTGTTGGGCTCGATGCCCACATAGAACGGCGGACGCGCTGCCAGCAGCTCGGCGGCGGTGAGCCCCACACCGGGTCCGAACTCCACGATGCGGTCGCCAGCGTGGGGAGCGGCGGCCTCGAGCATCTCGCGGGTCAGGTGCAGTCCACCGGGACGCAGCACGCGCTTGCCCATGGGCGCCAGCAGCCAGTGGCCCTGCAGGCGCGCATCGGGCACCTCGTCGGCGGGCGGCGCAGAAGTCAAAGTCTCAGGGGCCAAGGCCCCAGCGGTCAAGGCCTCGGGGGCCTGACGCAGCCAGCCGCGTCGGCGACCCCGCCGCCCGGCCGCGGGCCCGTTGGTCGCGATTCCGGTGCTGGCCATCAGTTCTCACCCGCCAGGTGGGCGCCGGCCTCAACCATCACCAGGCTCATGCGGCAGGCGGTGGTGGCCACCAGCGCGTGCGGGGTGCCGGGCGCCAGGTAGACCACATCGCCGACGTGCAGGGTGCTCTCCGCACCGTCCACGGTGAACGACATGGTGCCCTCGAGCAGCTGCACCACCACGGCCCTGGGGGATGCGTGCTCGGTGAGCAGCTCGCCGGCGTCGAAGGTGAACTCGACCACCCGGATCAGGTCGTTGTCGAGCACCACGCGCGAGGTGGTGCTCTTCGGCACCACCGGCAATTCGCTGGCGAGGTTCGTGAAGACGCCTGCCTGCGTCACGGGGGTCTGCTGAGCCATGATTGAGCCTTCCTGGCGACGCCTCATGGTGCGTTACCAAGGTAAGCCTAACCTAACTCACAACGTCGGGGCAGTGCCACGCCCCCACCGTCCCGCTATGTGACCACGCGCTGCCACGTAGTCGTCCGCGCGGCGACGCGACGGGCCCATCCCGCCGGCCCGCTCACATGCGCCAGCGGTCCTCCGACACGGCCTCGATGCCGTGCTTGTCGCGCCACTGCTTCACCAGCGAATAGGCGCAGAGCAGCCCGGCGATCCACACCGCGCCGATCGGCAGGGCAATGCGGTAATCGGGCGTGAACGCCATCAGCACCATCACGAAACCGAGGAAGGCCAGGGTGGCGTAGTTGGTCCAGGGGTTGCCCGGCATCCGGTAGGCCAGCTTGGCGGCACCCTCGGGACCGATGCGCTGGCGGAACTTCACGTCGGTGTAGACCACCATCACCCAGTTGGTCATGGCGGCCATCAGGGCGATCGACATCACATAGAGGAAGACGGTGTCAGGGAACAGGAAGGTCAGCACCACGGCCACGGCAGTGACCGCCGATGACACCAGCACGCCCACCCACGGCGAGCCGAAGCGGTTCACCTTCATGAGCGCGCGGGGCGCATTGTGCTGGCGCGCCAGGCTGTAGAGCATGCGGCCATTGGAATACAGCCCGGAGTTGTAGGCCGACGCGGCGGCGGTGAGCACCACCAGGTTGAGGATATTGGCCGCACCGGTGATGCCGATCTTGTCGAAGATCGTCACGAAGGGACTCTCGGAGGTGCCCAGCTGGTTCCACGGGAACAGGCACAGCATCACGAACACGGCACCCACGTAGAACACCAGGATGCGCCATACCACCTGGTTGATGGCCCGCGGGATCGTCGTGCGGGGATTCTCGGCCTCCCCGGCGGTGATGCCGATCAGCTCGACGCCACCGAAGCTGAACATCACGATCACCAGCCCCAACAGCACTCCCCACAGGCCCTTGGGGAAGAAGCCGTCGTTCACCCACAGGTTCTCCACGCCGATCGGATGGCCACCATTACCCAGCCCGGTGGTGATGATCAGGGCGCCCAGCACGATCATCGCGATGATGGCGACCACCTTGATGATGGCGAACCAGAACTCGAACTCACCGAAGGCCTTGACGCTCACCAAGTTCACCAGCGTCACCACCACCAGGAAGGCCGCCGCCGACACCCAGGCAGGCACTCCCGGCGCCCAGAACTGCACGTACTTGCCCACCACGGTGAGCTCGGCCATGGAGACCGCCACGAAGTTGAACCAGTAGTTCCAGCCCGAGACGAAGCCGGCGCGCTCACCCCAGTTGCGCCAGGCGTAGTAGCTGAAGGCGCCGGTCACCGGCGTATCGACGCTCATCTCGCCCAGCGCGCGCATCACCATGAAGATCGCCGCACCACCCACCAGGTAGCACAGCAGGATCGCCGGGCCGGCCTGGCCGATCGACTGCCCCGAGCCGTAGAACAGCCCGGTGCCGATGGCCCCACCCAGCGCGATCAGCTGGATGTGGCGGTTCTTCAGCCCGCGGCGCAGCCCGGGCTGGGTGGTGGGATCGTCGTCCAACCCGCTCGGCGCGCCGGACGGCACCCGCTGCCCCGTCGCCCCGCCGCCGGTGGTCGGGCGTGCTCCGCGCGGCCGATCAGGCTGGTTGCTCACCGCAATTCCTCCCCCACGCCTCGGCGTCGCCCCTCGCGGACGATTGTCCGTGGTGGCACCTGTGTCCGCGTCGGCATCTGTGTCTGTCGTGGCCCCTGTGCCCGCCGTGGCGTCTGCTCGTCGCCGGCACCGGCGCCGAAGCGACCAACCCTGACATGTAACCACTTTCGGACGCCACCGGCATCCGAAAGCCCCACCTCGCACGGCGGGGCTTGGGTGCCATGGCAGTATTTCGCCCAGGAGCGTGATCGCATGCAACAACGGCCCTCGCCCCTGCGACTGGGCACGCGCGTGTTCAGCACAGCGGCCCCCGCGGTGATGGCCATCATCAATCGCACCCCCGACAGCTTCTACGCCCCGGGACGCTTCACCGAGCTCGACGACGCCCTGGCGGCGCTCGACCGGTGCATCGACCAGGGTGCCGACATCGTCGACGTCGGTGGCGTGCGCGCCGGCCAGGACGGCCCCTGGGTGGGCGAGGCCGAGGAGATCGCCCGGGTGCGTCCCTTCCTGGCGGCGGCCCGCCAACGCCATCCCGACACCCTGTTCAGCCTCGACACCTGGCGCGCCGGCGTTGCCCGCGCCTGCGCCGGCCTGATCGACCTGGTGAACGACACTTGGGCGGGCGCCGATCCGCAACTGCTGCATGCGGCCGCCGAGCAGCACGTCGGCTATGTGGTCTCACACACCGGTGGACTGGCCCCGCGCACCGATCCCGTGGGCGTGCACTACGGCGACGACTCCGACGCGGCCGTGCTGCAGGCAGTGCGCGCCGGACTGCTCGACGGGGCCGCCCGCGCGCTGGCAGCAGGACTGTCGCCCGACCAGATCGTGCTGGACGCCACGCTCGACTTCGGCAAGACCACCGCCCACTCGCTGGCACTGGTGCGCCACACCGACGAGCTCGCCGGCCTGGGCCACCCACTGATGATGGCGATCAGCCGCAAGGACTTCGTGGGCGAGACGCTCGACCTGCCGGTGGACCAGCGCCTGGAGGGAAGTCTGGCCGCCACCGCCGTGGCCGCCTGGCAAGGGGCTATCCTGTTCCGCGCCCACGACGTGCAGGCCACCCGACGGGTGGTCGACATGGTGGCATCGATCCGCGGGGACCGTCCGCCCGCCCGCGCCGAGCGCGGCGTCTGACCGATGCCGGGAAAGTCCTTGGATCCCGTGGCCCGAAAACTTGAATGAGTGAGTCCTCACTCATTACCGTGGTTCCTCGTGACTCGTGCCGCTCCACTCCCCGCCGAACAACGGCGGGAATCCATCATCGCCGCGGCCAGGCCCCTCCTCCTGGCGCACGGTGATGCCTTCACCACCAAGCAAGTGGCCCGGGCGGCCGGCGTGGCCGAAGGCACCATCTTCCGGGTCTTCTCGTCAAAGCAGGACCTGCTCAACGCGGTGGTGGCCGATGTGCTCGACCCCACCCCCCTGATCAAGGCCCTCGACGAGATGACCCCCGATGCTGACCTCGACGAGCGGGTGCACCACATCATCGAGCTGCTCCATCGCAGCATGAGCGATGTGCGCGCCTTCTTCGCCGCCATCCACGCCATCCCCGCCCATGGCAAGCTGTTCCGGGGCAGTACGCTGTCCAACCCGAAGAACCCCGACCCCCACCATCCCGACGCGTGCGACGACGCGGGCAGCGCATCACCTGCCCATCCGCCGGTCGCCCCCGACGAGCAGATGCGCGCGAAGCAGCAACAGACCGACCTCGCGTCGCAGGCTGCCGTCGAACGCGCCCTGTCCCCCTTCGCCGACCAGCTCTCGGTCGACCTGGCCACCGCCGCGGGCTTCCTGCGCTCGGTGACCTTCGCGACCATCCATCCGTTCCTCATGAACGGCGCACCACCCATGACCCCCGACCAGCTGAGCGCCCTGCTCCTGCACGGTCTGAAGAAGGAATCCTGATGCTCGTAAGACTCATCTGGCGCTATCTGCGCCATTACAAGGCGGCGGCCGCGATCGTCATCGCGGCCCAGCTGGTGGCGACCGTCTCGTCGCTGCTGCTGCCGAACCTGAACGCCAAGATCATCGACCAGGGCGTCTCCACCGGCGACACCGGCTACATCTGGCGCACCGGCCTGCTGATGCTGGCCATCTCGGTGGGCCAGATCGGCGGCCAGATGGTGGCAGCGTTCTTCGGTGCGCGCCTGGCCATGGGCGTGGGACGCGACATCCGCGCCGCGTTCTTCGACCGCACCCTGACCTTCTCGCAGCAGGAGGTGAACCGCTTCGGCGCCCCCAGCCTGATCACGCGCAACACCAATGACGTGCAGCAGGTGCAGCAGTTGCTGTTGATGACCGCCATCATGCTCATCGGCGCCCCGATCACCATGGTGGGTGCGGTGTTCATGGCACTGCGCGAGGACATGGGCCTGTCGTGGATCATCCTGGCCGCCATCGTTGCCCTCGGCGTGTGCGTCGGCATCATCGTGAGCCGCATGAGCCCGCTGTTCGGCCAGAACCAGCTGCGCCTGGACGCCATCAACCGCGTGCTGCGCGAACAGCTGTCGGGCATCCGCGTGATCCGCGCATTCATCCGCGAACCCTCCGAGCGCAAGCGCTTCAACGCCGCCAACACCGACATCCGCCAGCTCGGTTACCGCATCGGCACGCTGTTCGCCTTCCTGTTCCCCGTCGTGGGGCTGGTGATGAACCTGTCGTCGGCCGCCGTGTGGTGGTTCGGCGGCATGCGCGCCGACAACGGCCAGGTGCAGGTGGGCCAGCTGACCGCCTTCATGACCTACCTGATGCAGGTGCTGATGAGCGTGATGATGGCCACGGTGATGAGCATGATCGTGCCGCGCGCCTCGATCAGCGCCAAGCGCATCATGGACGTCTTCCTCACCAAGTCGAGCGTGGTGCAGGCCGAGCATCCCGTCACCGAGCTCACCGGCCCGGCCGAGATGGACTTCGACCACGTCGAGTTCAGCTATCCCGGCGCCGAGGCGCCCGTGCTGCACGACATCTCCCTGGAACTGCGTCCGGGCACCACCACCGCGGTGATCGGCTCGACCGGATCGGGCAAGACCACCCTGGTGCAGCTCATCCCGCGCCTGTACGACGCCACCAAGGGCAAGATCACGATCAACGGCGTGGACACCCGCGACCTCGACATGGACCTGCTGTGGTCCAAGATCGGCCTGATCCCCCAGAAGGCCTATCTGTTCAGCGGCACCGTCGCGTCGAACCTGCGCTACGGCAAGCCGGACGCCACCGACGACGAGATGTGGGAGGCGCTGCGCGTGGCGCAGGCCGACGACTTCGTCCGCCAGATGGACGGCCAGCTCGACGCACCGATCGCCCAGGGCGGCACCAACGTGTCCGGCGGTCAGCGCCAGCGCCTGTCGATCGCCCGCGCGCTGGTGAAGAAGCCCGACTTCTACGTGTTCGACGACGCCTTCAGCGCCCTCGACGTGTCCACCGATGCCCGCGTGCGGGCAGCGCTGGCACCCACCACCAAGGACGCCGCCGTGCTCATCGTGGCGCAGCGCGTGTCAACCATCCGCCATGCGGATCAGATCATCGTGCTCGACTCCGGCCACATCGTCGGACGCGGCACCCATGCCGAACTTCTGGAATCCAGCGACACCTATCGCGAGATCGTCGAATCCCAGATGAGCGCATTGGAGGCAGCATGAGCGTCACCAAGGACGAGGACTCGACAGTGAGTGGCAAGAAGAACACCAACAAGCCGGCCGCCAACAAGAGGCCTGACTATGCACAGAGCGCCTCCCAGAGCCGGGGCCCCGGCCCCGGTGGTGGACGCGCTGCCGCCGTGGAGAAGGCGGTGAACTTCGGCCCGTCGCTGAAGCGCCTGTTCGGCGAGATGAAGCCCGACCGGGTGCTCATCGTCGTGGTGATGGTGCTCGGCGCCATCGGCGTGGCCGCCAACGTCTATGGCCCCAAGTTGCTGGGCAAGGCGGCGAATGCCGTGTTCGCCGGCGTGATCGGCAAGGGCCTGCCCGCCGGGGTGACCAAGGACCAGATCGTGGCCGCGCTCACCCAGCAGGGTAAGACCGACCAGGCGTCGATGATCGCCAAGCTCGACGTGATTCCGGGCCAGGGCATCGACTTCACCCACCTGGGCCACATCCTGCTGTTGTGCCTGGCGCTGTATGTCACCGCGGCCGTGCTCACCTTCATCCAGGCGTTCATCGTGAACCGCGTGGTGCAGCGTGCCGTGTACCGCATGCGCGACCAGATCAGCGCCAAGATCGACCGGCTGCCGTTGGCCTACTTCGACGGTCAGCCCGCCGGTGAGCTGCTCAGCCGCGTGACCAATGACATGGACAATGTGCAGCAATCGCTGCAGCAGACCATGTCGCAGGTGATCAACTCGTTGCTGACGCTGATCGGCGTGATCGCCATGATGCTCACCGTCAGCTGGCAGTTGACGCTGGTCACCTTGTGCATCGTGCCGTTGTCGTTGGCCGTGTCGATCCCGATCGGCAAGGCGGCGCAGAAGCGCTTCGTCGGCATGTGGAAGTCCACCGGCGAGCTCAACGCGAAGGTCGAGGAGTCCTACACCGGCCATGCGCTGGTGAAGGTGTTCGGGCGTCGTCGCGAGGTGGAGGCCTCGTTCCACGACACCAACGAGGAGATGTACAAGGCGAGCTTCGGGGCACAGTTCATCAGCGCCCTGATCATGCCGGCCAACTTCTTCATCGGAAACCTGAACTTCGTGGCGATCGCCGTGCTCGGCGGCCTGCGCGTTGCCAGCGGCACCATGCAGCTGGGCGATGTGACGGCGTTCATCCAGTACTCCCGGATGTTCACCCAGCCGCTCACCCAGATCACCTCGATGACCAACCTGCTGCAGTCGGGTGTGGCCAGCGCCGAGCGCGTGTTCGAGGTGCTGGACGCCGGCGAGCAGACGCCTGACGAGCACGGTTCGCTGAACCTCCCCGTGAAGGGCCATGTGCAGTTCGACCATGTGGACTTCAGCTACTCGGCCGACCAGCCGCTGATCAACAACCTGTCGATCGAGGCCAAGCCGGGTCAGCAGATCGCCATCGTCGGGCCCACCGGCGCCGGCAAGACCACGCTGGTGAACCTGCTCGAGCGCTTCTACGACGTGCAGGGCGGCAAGATCGCGATCGACGGCGTGGACATCGCCTCGGTGCCCCGTCACCAGCTGCGCGACCAGCTCGGCATGGTGTTGCAGGACACCTGGCTGTTCGGCGGCACCATCCACGACAACATCGCCTACGGCAAGATCGACGCCACCGACGATGAGGTGATCCAGGCTGCGAAGGCCGCCTATGTGGATCGCTTCGTGCGCACCCTGCCCGACGGCTATGAGACGAAGATCGACGAGGAGGGCTCGAATGTGTCGGCCGGTGAGAAGCAGTTGCTCACCATTGCCCGGGCATTCATCTCCGATCCGTCGATCCTGATCCTCGATGAGGCCACCAGCTCGGTGGACACCCGCACCGAGGTGCTGGTGCAGAAGGCGATGAACCGCCTGCGCAGTGGTCGCACGAGCTTCGTGATCGCCCACCGCCTGTCGACGATCCGCGACGCCGACCTCATCCTGGTGATGGAGCACGGCGCGATCGTCGAGCAGGGCACCCACGAGGGCCTCATCGCGGCCCAGGGCGCCTACTACCGTCTCTACGAGTCGCAGTTCTCTGCGGCCGAGCAGCCCGAGGAGTTGGCCGGCAGCGCAACGTCGGGCGCCAAGCGCGCCAGCAGTTGAGTCAGCAGCCGCTGACTGGTTGATGCGGCAGATGTGACGGCCCGGATGGCTCCCCTCGGGGGCCTGCCCGGGCCGTTCCACATTGCGTGGCGACGGGCGTGGCCCGGGTCACGCGGGATGGGGAGGACCTTTACGTCGTCCACCCTGCAAAAGTCATCCCTGAGTGGACCGTTGCGCAGGATAGGGGCGGATGGAGCACCGTCTTCAGTGCTTTATCCACCCCTATCCTCAATTCACACCCCACGATGCGGGCCTGCTGCGGGGCTTCCCGTCCCGACCGTCCATTCCATGGCCTCTGGTTCCCACGTCGTCCTGACAGTGCGGACGGCGTCCAGGGCGGGGTTGATGAACCTTGCAGCAAGGTCGACGGCATCCGCAAAGGTCGGCGCGACCGCGGCAGCGGAGGTTCCCGTGGCCAATGACTGGTAGCGGGGCTCCCAATGGGGAGGCACCCGGAGGTGGCGTCCCAGGTCCGTGTTGGCGCGTTGCTGCTGCACGGCCAGGGCAAGACGCAACTCGCGCAGGTCGACGTATTGGGTGGCGGCGATGATATCGACGTCGACGAGGTCCTTGGCGCGGCTGTTGGGCCGCCCGTCGGGCCGGGGCGTCATCATGGTGCTGACCTTCTCGGCAAGCTGGTCGGTCAGCGGAAACATGGCGTAGGGCGGGGAGATCAGTCGGGGACGGTCCGGACTGTCCGCCGGCCGGGTGTGTTCAATATGTCCGACCGGGGGCGGCCCCACGGCAAGGTCGACCGCGACATTGTCGAATCGCTTCCCCGTGTCCGTGATGCAGGCGAATGACAACCTGGCGACGAGGACGCCGGGCTGGGTGACGGCCAGACCGGGACGCTCCGACTCCAACTGGAACCGCAGATGGTCCCCCATGTCGACCGCGACCCGGTGCGCGAGGTCTTCCACGGCTTCATCGAGGGTTGCTCGTGTGGTTGACAGGTCAACGTCACGGGTATGGCGCCCCGTGGGTACGCGGGCCAGCATCGCGGTGCCGCCTTTGAGGAGCCAGCCTGATTCAGGATCGGCGAATACGCGGGAGAGGAAGCGGTCCCTGCGAATGTGGTCAAGATACTGACCGACGCTGGCACCGGGGTGGTCCGCGGCCTGCCGACGGGCCGCTTGCTGGATGGCACTCTCGACGCCGAACCAGTCGACGTAGGGCCCTTGGCCCTTCATGCGGCCGTGGCTGCCGGGAGGATGCTGGCGAGGAGCTCTGACCCGTCACCGTCGGGGAGCCCATGGTCAGCAGCCATCGGGGCGAGGGCCCGGGCGACGCGTTGGGGCGTGGTCAGGTGCTTGTCGAGGGCGTCAACTGTGGCGTCGCCGACCAGAGACACGTCATTGTGTTGCGCCAGGAGGTCTGCGATGGTCTGTTCCGGCGACAGGGTGGGCACGCCGTGGAGCGTCCGCACCCGCGGCTGGTCGACGTGCCCGGTGCGCAGTCGCACGTTTTCCACCGTCGTGGACGGATCGCCGGCCACGATGAATTCGGGGACGGTGCGCAGGAAATCCCCGATGCCGTACAGGGTGGCAGCGGTGGTACCGGCCGCTGTGAGGCGCCGTCCGGGATTGGACAGGGCCAGCCACGTAGCGGTGATCTCCTGGAAGTCCGTTGCCGGAGCACCACAAACCCGGTAGACGCCGCGAATCACCCGCTCGAGTGCCCCGGCCCTGCTCAGGCGCCAGATCTGGCGGGTGTCGACACCGGCAGCGCGGGCCTGGGTGGCGGTGACGAGGCCTTGCTGGTTGGCGGCGATCCGCCCGAGTGTGACGAGGTCTGAGACACTACTCATGTCGCGATTATAGCCGCATATGGCCATACTCTTCCTCGAAGGGAGCCGCGGTCGACCTGCCTGACGCAAACCAGGTTGCCTGATTGACGGGTCCTGCACGCGGGCCGTCACATTGGGTGGCGACGGGCGTGGCTCCGGCAATGCGGGATGGGGAGGACCTTTACGTCGTCCACCCTGCAAAAGTCCTCCCTGAGTGGACCATTGCGCAGGATAGGGGCGGATAAAGCACCGTCTTCGGTGCCTCATCCGCCCCTATCTTCGACTTTGCGGGTCCCGATGGCTCAGGCCGAGCGGGTGCGTTCCGGGTTGCGGGGACGCCCGCTGCGGGTGCGTCCACTGGCGGTGCCGCCCCAGACGGCCACCACGATGCCGACGACCACGCAGATCCACGCGGGCCAGACCTGCCCCACCTTGTAGAGCCCGACGGCGGCCACGATCAGGATCAGGGCGATCAGGGCCTGGATGATGTTCTTCAGCTTCATGGGGGCCCCTTCTCGACGCCGGGCAGGGTGCGAACGGCGTGGTCATCCTGAACGTTAGCGGTCGGCCGGTGATTCGGCGAGGCGATCATTGCCCGGCACCCGGCGGCCGGCCGTCGTCGCCGTTGCCGCCGCCCTCGTCGTGTCGGTCGGGGCCGCCGTCTCGGTCGGGGCCGCCGGGAGCGTCCCCGCCCAGCGCGCGGATCGCGTCGGAGATGGTGGCTCCGCGATGGGCCCGACGATAGGCCTTGATGTCGGCAGCGCTCACCCCGGCGGGCAGGCCATGGATGTCGTGCGGGTCACCGATCACCTGGGTGCCCATGCCGAGCAGGCCGGCACCACCCACCAGCACGACGGCGCCGAGCACATGGCGCCCCATCACCAGCAGCACGACCCCGATGATCGCGCACAGCGCCACGAGCGCCACGCGGACGACACGGGCCACGGTGCGGCTCTTCATGCGCGGGAAGACCTCCTCGTTGCCTCGACGCCCATTGCCCCGGACCCCTGCCGGACCCACCGGGCACCACCCTATTTGGTGCGGCGCATCCACACGCGGATGCCGACGCCCACCGCCGTGAGCATCGTCCCCAGCAGCAGGCCGAATCGGGTCACCGGGTTGAGCGCGGCCCACAGCGTCGTGCCGCCGGAAGAGCTTCCGGCACCCCAGACCTCCCCGGCAACCATGATGGCCACCACGAGCACCGCTCCGACGATGATCATCTTCGTGGAGCCCCTCATGGCGTGCTCCCGGCCGGCGCCGGCAGCCGCGCGCTCATGCGGGCCCCCGGCCCAGGGCGATCTCGTCGTCGAGCTCGTCGTCCAGGTCGGGCAGCACGGCCCGGGCATCGCCGCCGGCGGCCACCTTGAGGCCGATCGCCACCGCGGTGAGTGCCGCGCCCAGGTAGCCGCAGATCGACATCGCGAAGTCCAGCACGGCGAGCGGCAGCAGCTCCGGGCCGTCGGGGCCCTGACGATCAGCGCTGGTGAAGTTCAGGTATTGCAGGAATGTGACGCCGCAGCCCAGCACCAACAGCACGACGCCGATAACGAGCAACTTCGTTGAGCCCTTCATGGTTCCTCCAGAAGTCGAGGGGTCTTCCTGGAATCGTTCGCCCGCCACCCGGCCCGCCAGTCACTGTGCCGGCCGTTCCGCCGGGTCACTGTGCCGGCCGTTCCGCCGGGTCACCGTGCCGGCCGCTCCGCCGGGCCACGCGGCCGGGCCGTTGCGACGCGCCGTCCTGACCGATTGGCCGCTCCGACGGGCCATGGGTGTTCTGGAAGGCTAGGCGAGCCGACGCCCGATGTCCATGGTTCGCGCCGGTCAATCCACCCCGGCAATCTCACCCCGACAATCCTCACCGGCAATCCCCCCGGCAGGGCCCGACCGCCCCGACGAGCGCGGCGTCGGTGTGTCCCGGCCATCCTCCCGACCGTCGCCCGGGGCACTCCGGGCGCGCCGGCAGGGGCGATGCCCACCATCCGCGTGCGTCACCGTGTGGATATCGCACCCACCCCACCCCGTGCGCGCCTATCGTTTCGCACAACAGGTGTGCCGGCTGACAAGGCCATACGAACCCGCCGGCCACCACTGTCCGCCGGGCCCATCAGCAGAGGAGAACTCCGTGGCGCTCTTGCAGAACTTCATCAACAACCGCTTCGTCGCCTCAACCAGCACCGAATCATTCAACCTGGTTGATCCGGCCACCGCCGAAGTCACCGGGCAATCGCCCGCGTCGAACCAGGCCGACGTCGACGCCGCCTACGCCGCCGCGAAGGACGCCACGCGCACCTGGGGAAAGATGATCCCCGGCGAACGCCAACGAGCCATGCTGAAACTGGCCGACGCCATCGAGGCGCACAGCGACGAGCTGGTGGCCGCCCAGAGCCGCAACACCGGCCAGCCCAAGCACCTCATCGCCTCCGAGGAGGTCACGGTGGGCGCCGACCAGATCCGCTTCTTCGCCGGCGCCGCCCGCATCATGGAGGGCCTGGCATCGGGTGAGTACATGGAGAACATGAACTCGGTGATCCGCCGCGAACCGATCGGCGTCGTGGGCCAGGTGACCCCCTGGAACTATCCGCTCATGATGGCCATCTGGAAGATCGGCCCAGCCCTGGCCGCCGGCAACACGATCGTGCTGAAGCCCTCCGACACCACCCCCGAGTCCACCCTGCTGCTGGCCCAGTTGGCCGCCGAGTTCCTGCCCGAGGGCACCTTCAACGTGGTGCTCGGCAGGGCCGCCACCGGTGCGATGGTGGTGGGCTCGAAGGTCCCGGGCCTGGTGTCGATCACCGGCTCGGTACGCGCCGGCATCGAGGTGGCGAAGGCCGCCGCCGAGAACCTCACCCGCTGTCACCTGGAGCTGGGCGGCAAGGCACCGTGCATCGTCTTCGATGACGCCGACGTGGACGCTGCCGCCGAGGCGCTCACCACCGCCGGCTTCTTCAATGCCGGCCAGGACTGCACCTCGTCCACCCGCCTACTGGTGCAGGCCGGCGTCCACGACGAATTCGTGGCGGCACTGGCCAAGTACGCCCGCTCCACCCGCTTCGGCAGCCCCGACGACGCCGATGCGCTCTACGGCCCGCTGAACAACGCCAACCAGCTGGCCCGGGTGCAGCAGGCCGTCGATTCGCTGCCGGCCCATGCCGAGGTGGTCACCGGCGGCAAGCAGGCCGACCGTCCGGGCTTCTACTTCGAGCCGACCGTGCTCGACGGCCTCAACCAGGACGACGCCCTGGTGCAGAACGAGATCTTCGGCCCGGTGCTCACCGTGCAGACCTTCGACACCGAGGACCAGGCCGTCGCCATGGGCAACGGCGTGCCCTACGGACTCGCCTCGTCGGTCTGGACGCGCGACCATGCGCGGGCGCTGCGGATGTCGGCCGCGCTCGACTTCGGGTGCGTGTGGATCAACTGCCACATCCCGCTGGTCGCCGAGATGCCCCACGGCGGCTTCAAGTCGTCGGGCTACGGCAAGGACCTGTCGAAGTACTCCGTGGAGGAGTACACCCGCGTCAAGCACGTGATGAGCTCGATGGAGTAACCGCTGGACGCACCACTCGGCCCCATCCTGCTCATGCGGGGTGGGGCCGAGCTGCGTCACCACCCACGCACCCTTGGCAGGTGCCCGCCAGGTACCCACCATGTGCCCACAACGCCCGCCACGACACGAAGGAGGCCGCCCCCTGATGGGGACGGCCTCCTTCATCGTTCATCCGGCCATGTCACCGGCTGTCCGGCGCCGGACACGGCCAGAACATCTCACACGCCGTACCGGCGCCCTGTTGTTCTTACACGCCGTACCGGCGCTTGGCCTTCTCAATGGCCGACACATAACCCGAACGCTCATACTCCGAGGCCGAGGCGTCGGAGGGAACGGCCAGCATGCCACGCAGCTGGTCGAGCGTCAGGTCGCTGCGCCGCAGGTAGTCGCGCAGGCCGTCGATGAGGCGACCCGCATAGGCGGCACCGTGGCGCACCAGCGCCGAGGTGGTCATCACGACGTCGGCACCGGCCAGCAGGCCCTTGACGATGTCGTCGCGCGTCTCCACGCCACCCGACACCGCCAACGACGACTTGACCTTGCCACTCAGCACGGCTGCCCAGGTGCGCGGCAGGCGTCCGATCTCGGGCGACGACAGCTCGAAGCCGGACACGACCTCGCGCTTGTTCACATCGATGTCGGGCTGCAGGAAGCGGTTGAACATCACCAGGCCATCGGCGCCGGCGTCGCACAGGGACGTGGCCACCTCACCGAAGCTGCTGAAGTACGGCGACAGCTTCACGGCCACCGGGATGTTCACGACGTCCTTCACCGCACGCAGGATCTCGACGTGGCGGTCCTCGACCTCACGGCCGGTGATCGACGTATCGCCGGGAACCAGGTAGATGTTCAGCTCGATGGCTGACGCACCTGCGTCCTGCATGCGACGGGCCTCTGCGGTCCACGTGCCGCCACTGGCACCGTTGAGGCTGCCGATCAGCGGAATCTCGAGCGCCTTGGCGCCGTCCTCCAGCACCTGCAGGTACTGGCTCGACAGCGTCGCACCCACCGAGGCGATCGCGGTGACCGGGAAATAGCTGAGCGCTTCGGCGAAGCTCTCCGACTGCTCCTCGGTCTGCTGGACGATCTGCTCGCTCTCGTAGCGCAGCTGCTCCTCGAACAACGAGTGCATCACCACCGCACCCACGCCGGCGTCCTCGAGCGTCTTGATCGAGTCGACGGTCTGGGCGAGCGGACCGGCCGAGGCCACCACCGGGTTGCGCAGCGGCAAGCCCATGTAGTTCGAGCTCAGGTCGGTGGTGTTGGGCACCGTCACCTGGGCGTTCACCTCGCGCGGGGCCATCAGCTGGTCGGTGGTGGCATTGCCCGCCACCGACTTCGCCGCGGCCGAGGCCGCAGCAGCGGCCAGTGCGTCACTTCCGTAGTTGATCGACATCTCAGACATCCCTCCGTGCGTCGGTGGCGAACATCTCGGCCGGACGTGAGGCCATTTCCTCGTAGTCGGCGAAACGCCTGGTCACCTGCTCCTGGCTGAGGTCATTGAGGCGCTTGGCCTCTTCCGGATCCTTGACCATCAGCATCTTGAAGCGCAGCTCGGTCTTGCGGTAGTCCATCAGCGAGATGCGCGGACGGGCCGAGTCGAGCAGGAACGGGTTACCACCCGAGTCGCGAACCTCCGGGTTGTACCGGATCAGCGGCCAGTGACCGGAGGCCACTGCCTTGTACTGCTGGTCCAGGCCCTTGCGCAGGTTGTAGCCATGGCTGATGCAGTGGCTGTAGGCGATGATCAGGCTGGGGCCGGGGTAGGCCTCGGCCTCACGGAACGCCTTCAGCGTCTGCTCCGGGTCGGCACCGAACGCCACGCGGGCGACATAGACGTCGCCGTAGGACACGGCCTGCATGGCGATGTCCTTCTTGTTCGTGCGCTTGCCGGCGGTCGCGAACTTCGCGATCGCGCCCATGGGCGACGACTTCGAGGCCTGGCCACCGGTATTGGAGTAGACCTCGGTGTCGAGCACCAGCACATTGACATTGCGTCCGGTGGACAGCACATGGTCAAGGCCGCCCGAACCGATGTCGTAGGCCCAACCGTCGCCACCGACGATCCACACGGAACGACGCAGCAGGTTGTCGGCCACCGACCGCAGGTCCTCGACCTTGGCCTTGGTGTCGGCGTCCACGTTCGGATCGTTGACCAGGTCGGTCAGGCGATCCTGCAGGGCGTCGACGCGCTCGGCCTGGGCGTGCAGATCGGACTCCTGCGCCTGCGGGGCGTTCAGCAGCTGATCGACCAGCTCGGGGTCGTTGATCGCCTCGGACAGCTCGTCAACGCGCTGACGGGCCAGTTCGTTGTGCAGGTCGGCCGCCAGACGCATGCCAAGGCCGAACTCGGCGTTGTCCTCGAACAATGAGTTGCTCCAGGCCGGGCCGCGTCCCTCCTTGTTCTTCGCCCACGGGGTGGTCGGCAGGTTGCCGCCGTAGATGGACGAGCAGCCGGTGGCATTCGCCACGGTGGCGCGGTCGCCGAACAGCTGGGTGAGCAGCTTGAGGTACGGCGTCTCGCCACATCCCGGGCAGGCACCGCTGAACTCGAACAGCGGCTGCAGGAACTGGGCGCCACGCACGGCACCGTAGTTCACGCGGGTGCGCGGGGGCTCGGGGATCTTCTGGAAGAACTCCACGTTCGCCCGCTCGTTGGTGCGGTCGAGCACGGAATCCAGGTTGATCGCCTTGCGCTCGGGGTCGCCACCGATGGGATGCACGGGGCAGGCCTCGACGCACAGGCCACAACCGGTGCAGTCCTCGGCGAACACCTGCAGGGTGTACATCTCGTCGGGCAGGCCGGCCGCGTTCAGCGGAACCGCCTGGAACGACTTCGGCGCATCGTCGAGCACATCGGGCTTGTAGTACTTGGCCCTCAGCACGCCGTGCGGGCAGACGAAGGCGCAGTTGCCGCACTGGATGCAGTTGTCCTGGTCCCAGACCGCGATGATCTCGGACACATTGCGCTTCTCGTACTGCGTGGTGCCCGGGGGGAACGAACCATCGGCCGGCAGCTTGCTCACCGGCAGCGACTCGCCCTGCTCGGTCATCATGGCCGCGGTGACGTCCTTGACGAAGTCAGGCGCGAACGACGGCACGGGCGGCAGGTAGTCCTCGGTGGAGGTGACCTTGGCCGGCACGTCGATCTTGTGCAGGTGCTCCAGGGCGGCGTCGACGGCGGCGTGGTTCTTCTCCACGATCTCCATCGACTTCTTCGCGTAGGTCTTGGTGATCGAGTTCTTGATGGCCTCGATCGCGTGGTCCTCGGGAAGCACGCCACTGATCTTGAAGTAGCAGGTCTGCAGCACCGTGTTGGTGCGGTTGCCCAGGCCCACCGAACGGGCCACCTCACCGGCATCGATCGCATACACCTGCAGGTCGAGGTCGATGATCTTCTTCTGCATCGGGGCCGGCAGATGGCCCCAGACGTCCTCGGCGGGGTACGGGCTGTTGATCAGCACCGTGGTGCCCTTGCGGGCGAACGCCAGCACGTCGATGCGCTCAAGGTCGGCCCAGTGGTGCACGCCGATGAAGCCGGCCTGGTTGACCAGGTAGGGGGCCTTGATCGGATCGGGTCCGAAGCGAAGGTGCGAGGTGGTGCGGCCGCCGGACTTCTTCGAGTCGTAGACGAAGTAGCCCTGCGCGTAGGTGCCCGGCTCGGAGCCGAGGATCTTGATGGTGTTCTTGTTGGCGCCGACGGTGCCGTCAGCACCGATGCCGTAGAACACTGCACGCGAGGTCTCGGGGTCCTCCAGGTCGAGCGAGGCGTCCCACGGGATCGACAGGTGCGTCACATCGTCGGTGATGCCGACGGTGAAGCGACGCTTCGGCTTGTCCTTGGCGAGCTCGTCGTACACGGCGGCGCACATGCCCGGCGTGAACTCCTTGCTCGACAGGCCGTAGCGGCCACCGATGATGGCGGGCAGGTTGTCGCGCTCGCCGTTCGAATAGGCCTCGGAGACTGCCGAGACCACGTCGAGGAACAGCGGCTCACCGTTGGAGCCCGGCTCCTTGGTGCGGTCGAGCACGGCGATCTTCTTGACCGATGCGGGAATGCAGTCCAGCACGGCCTGCGTCGGGAACGGACGGTACAGGCGGATGACCACCAGGCCGACCTTCTCGCCCTGCTCATTGAGCTTGCTGACGGTCTGCTGCACGGTCTCGGCACCCGAGCCCATGATCACGATGACGCGATCGGCGTCGGGCGCGCCGTAGTAGTCGGCCAGGTGGTACTGACGGCCGGTCATGGCGGCGAACTCGTCCATCGCGTCCTGCACGATGCCCGGAACCGAGTCGTAGTACTTGTTGCCGGCCTCGCGGCCCTGGAAGTACACGTCGGCGTTCTGGGCGGTGCCACGGATGAACGGGTTGTCGGGCGACAGGGCCCGCTCGCGGTGCTCGCGCACGAGCGCATCGGGCACCATCGAACGCAGCTGGTCGTCGGTGAGCTGGATGCAGGTGTTGAGCTCATGGCTGGTGCGGAAGCCGTCGAAGAAGTGCATGAACGGCACGCGCGAACGCAGCGTGGCGACCTGGGAGATCAGGGCGTTGTCATGGCACTGCTGCACGCCGGTGGAGCACAGCATCGCCCAACCGGTCTGGCGACAGGCCATCACGTCCTGGTGGTCACCGAAGATCGACAGGCCCTGGGTGGCCAGCGAGCGCGCGGCGACGTGCATCACCGTGGAGGTGAGCTCACCGGCGATCTTGTACATGTTCGGGATCATCAGCAGCAGGCCCTGCGACGCCGTGAAGGTGGTCGCCAGGGCGCCGCCCTGCAGGGAGCCGTGCATGGCACCGGCCGCGCCGGCCTCCGACTGCATCTCCATCACATGGGGCACCTGGCCCCAGATGTTCATGCGGTCGCGGGCACTCCACTCGTCGGCCAGTTCGGCCATCGGGGAGCTCGGCGTGATCGGGTAGATCGAGCACAGCTCATTGATGCGGAAGGCCACATCAGAGGCGGCGGTGTTGCCGTCGCAGATCATCTGATGGGTGATGTCCTGCTCGCGTCGTGACTGGGCCAGCTCATCGGCAGCGTCCTTGGCGCCGGCAGCGACGTCAACGGGTGACGGGGTTGCGGTGGCGGCCTCGCCGCTCAGACCTGGATTGGCGGGCATGCCATTCGAGCCGGGAACCGGCCCACGGGTAGTTGTAGTCATATTGCTCACTTCTCCGGAATCATCTCGATGGCATGCACCGGGCACTGCTCGAAGCAGGTGCCACAGCCGGTGCACTTGTCATAGTCGAAGCGGTAGCGATGTCCCTTGCCGAGCTTCACGATTGCGTCTTCGGGGCACGAGCCGTAGCAGCCGTCGCACTCGAAGCAGTTGCCACACGACAGGCAGCGCGTGGCCTCGAAGATGGCCTCATCCGCGGACAGGCCCTTCACGACCTCATCGAAATCGCTCACGCGGGCGGCCGGGTCGAGCTCGGGCTGCACCTCACGCGGGTGATCTCCGAAGTACCACAGGTGCAGGTCGTCGAAGTGCACGATGGGGTGCTTCACCTTGGTCTGCGGGTTCTGGTGGTTCAACCAGGTGTCGATCTGCTTGGCGGCACGCTTGCCGTGGCCGACGCCCACCGTGACGGTGCGCTCGGAGGGAACGGCGTCGCCACCGGCAAAGATGCCGGGAACGTCGGTCATCAGCGTGGTGGGATCAACCTTCACCACGTCACCGTTGAACTGCATGCCGGGGATGTCGTGCAGGAAGCCGGTGTCGGCAACCTGGCCGACGGCCATGATCACGGTGTCGGTGGCCAGCGTCTCGTACTTGCCGGTGCCGTGGGGCTTGCCATCCTTGTCGAGCTCCATGATCTCGACCTTGATGTCACCGCCCTGCTGCATCTCGTTGATGGTGCGCAGCCAGTGCACCTCGACGCCCTCGCGCTCCGCTTCCTCGAGCTCCTCCTTGTGGGCGGGCATCTCGTTCTCGGTGCGCCGGTAGATGATCACGGCGTCCTCGGCGCCCAGGCGGCGGGCGGTACGCGCGGCGTCCATGGCGGTATTGCCACCGCCGTAGACGGCGACGCGGCGGCCGATGACCGGCTTGTCGCCGCTGGCGACGTTGCGCAGGAAGTCAACGGCGTCGACCATGTGGCCGGCGTCCATGCTGGGGATCTCCACGCGACGCGACAGGTGCGCGCCGACGGCCACGAAGACCGCATCGAAATGGCCCGACTTCTGCTCGGCGACCAGGTCCTTGACGTTGTGGTTGAGCTCGATCTTCACCCCGAGGCTCTCGACGCGCTTGATCTCGGCGTCGACGACGTCGCGCGGAAGGCGGTACTCGGGGATGCCGTAGCGCATCATGCCGCCGGCCTGATTGCCGGCGTCGTGGATCTCCACCTCATGGCCCAGACGGGCCAGGTGGTAAGCCGCGGACAATCCCGCGGGGCCGGCGCCGATCACGAGGATGCGGAAGCCGGAGTTGTTGCGGGGCTTGTCGAAGCCCCAGCCCTTCTCGATAGCTAGGTCACCCAGGTAGCGCTCCACCGAGTGGATGGAGACCGCCGAATCGAGGTCGCCGCGGTTGCAGGCGGTCTCGCAGGGGTGGTAGCACACGCGACCGTGAATGGCGGGGAACGGGTTGTCGCGCACGAGCTGACGCCATGCGGACTCCGGGTCCGTTTCCTTGACCAGCCGCAGCCACTCCTGGCAATTCTCGCCCGCTGGGCAAGCGTTGTTACAGGGGGGCAACAGGTCAACATAGATGGGCATCCGCGTGCGCACCGGCCCAACGCGACCTTCTCCGGTCGTGAGGTCGGGCAACTGCGTGATGTCGCGACGTTCAGGTGACATGGAAAGACCTTTTCCTCTACCTCGTCTGTGCGTTGCCTCCGGACGGAGGCAGTTGTCTGATCCAGCCCCGCAGCTGCTGTGCCGCAGGACGATTCAGCCTTGTGTCAGATTGGTCCCACCAATCCCACACAAGGCCGATGTTACTCATGGATCTGGCCTGCGCCTAGGCGAGGTTCCAAATACGGACTGTTTTGGTCGGAAATCCCCCGACACGCCTGCAGACGAGCCCGCACGCTGACCGATTGTCCTGTCAACGCAGGCGCAGCGACGCCCTGCAACAGGAGATGCTGCTGCAGGGCGTCGGTGACCAGATCGGGGTGCGGACTACTTGGATTCGTCCAACTTCGCCAGGGCGGCGTCGAGGCGCTCCACCTTGCCGGTGAGCTCGCCGGTGTGGCCCGGACGGATGTCTGCCTTCAGCACCAGGGAGACCCTCGGTGCAACTTTTTCCACGGCTGCGCAGGAATCGTGCACGACGCGCATACACTCGTCCCAGCTGCCTTCAATGGTGGTGAACATGGAGTTGGTCTCATTGGGGAGTCCGGAATCCCGGACGACCTTGACGGCTGCGGCCACCGCGTCGTGGACAGAGCCGTCGGGGTTGTCATTACCCATGGGGCTGATTGTGAACGCTACGAGCATGTGGCCAGCCTAGGGCTAGTTCACGGTGCCCGCAGCGACAATTTCATTGGCTGACCGATCCGCGGATCGACTGCACACGCCCCCGCCTGACGTGGTGACCATCCACCACCGAAGGACCTCTGCCCCCAGATGCTCGCAGTCCCACCCCGTTTTGACGGACCGGCCAGTAACTCAACGAGTTAGAACGAGTCAAGGGGCGAATGATGACTACTTACGATGCCACCGGCATGCTGATCATCTCGGTGGCAATCCGCGAGATCCGGCGCGTCGGATACCGCAACCTGTCGTTGCGGGAACTGGCGGCGCGAGCCGGCATGACCACCGGGGCGCTGTACCGACGTTTCTCGGGCAAGGACGAGTTGTTGGCGGCCGCCGCCGCGTCGGTGGGCCAACAGATCGTCGAGGAGGCCCAGGCCAGGATGGCCGGCCTCACGCCAACGCCACATGAGCGCCTGGTGCTGCTGGGCGAGGTGATGTTGAACCGCTTCGAGAAGGACCGGGAGCTGATGGACTTCCTGTTCTCCGCACTGCCCGTGGGACGTTTCTGGCAGGGCGTCACCAAACCCGACCGCAGCTCGCCGCTGTTGGCACTCACCCTGGACACCCTCGATGCGCTGTTCGGTGAGAACGTCGACCACGAGCGCCAGCGGGAGCTGTTCGTGAAGGCCAGCGCCTTCATGCAGGGCTACGGGCTGCTGATCGCCAGCGGAGCGGTGCCCTATGAGCGCCAGATCTTCGCCAGCGCCATGACGGCCTTCGCACAGCAGGCCGGCGCCCTCGAAGTGGCCGACGCGGTGAAGGAACTCTACGTGCAGCAACCTGCCTGACCGGCGGGTGTGGCCACGGTCAGCCGGACAGGCGTCCCCGGCCCATCGGGGGGCGACGCCCGGGCTGCCCGCGGCCACCGGCGGCCGGTTCCGGTCGCGCAGCCGCGGTCACCGGGTGGTTCGGGTGGCCGACTGCCCAACCAATCCGAGCGGGCATCCAACTTCCCTGGAGCCCAACAGCCCTCTGGAGCCCGGCGGCCCTCTGTACCTCAGCGGCCCTCTGTACCCCAACAACCCGTGTACCCCAGCAACCCGTGCCCGGGCCATCCCGTGCCCGGATAACCCGGGCGCCCCAGCCCCCGGAACCCAACCACCGGGCGACCCGACCATCAGGGGAACCTGCGCTTGATTCCCCCGGTCATCGCTCTAGGCTCAGGCAGAATCGCCGGTTGCGGCCGCCTTTCACGCGCCCCCGGCGCGGTGCCAGCATCCCCGATGAACACGAGCCTGACCATGAACGATTCCCGTGCCATCCCCGACCATGACGCGACGGCCAACCCCGGCCGCTCCCAGCGCAGTGCCAACCCCGGCCGCTCCCAGCGCGGGGGCCAACTGAGCGGACTGCGCGGCGAGCTGACGGCCGTGATCACCGGCGGCGTCATGCCGATCATGGACTCCACGATCGTGGCCATCGGCATGCCGAACCTGATCGCCGCCTTCCACTCGAACGCCGCCACCATGCAATGGGTGTCCACCGGCTACCTGCTCGGACTGGCCGTGACCGTGCCCATCATGGGCTGGCTCCAGGCACGCCTGGGTGGGCGCTCCCTGTGGATCGCGGGCCTGGTGGTCTTCCTGGCCGGGTCGGTGGCCTGCGCCCTGTCGTGGAATGAGATCAGCCTGATCGCCTTCCGGGTGGGCCAGGGCATGGCGGCCGGCATGCTCATGACGCTGATGCAGACCCTTCCGGTGCAGGAGGCCCGTCGGCACGGCATCGAGCAGATCGGCAGCCTCATCTCGGTGATCTCGGTGCCGGTGGCCACCGGTCCGATCCTCGGTCCGGTGCTCGGCGGGCTGGTGCTGCACTGGGGCAGCTGGCACTGGTTGTTCCTGATCAACGTGCCGATCGGCCTGGTCGCCATCGTCTTCGCCCTCCTGTGGATGCCGCGCGACGGTGGCACCCCGGAGGGCACCACGCCGCGTCAGAGCTTCGACCCGCTGGGCTTCGTGCTCGTCTCCGGCGGGCTGGTGGCGATCCTGCTGGCCCTCACCAATGTGGCCACCGACGGCGGCTTCGGGCATCGCAGCGTGCTCCTGCCGCTGGGGTTGGGCGTCGTGATGCTGGCGGCGTTCCTGGCCGAGCCGCGCACCCGCGATCCACGTCGGGCCCTCATCGACATCTCCCTGATGCGCTATCGCTCGGTGGCCTCCGGCGCGGCGTCCTATTTCCTGGCCGGCGGCGCCATGTATGCCGCGCAGTTCCTGTTGCCGATGTTCTGGCAGCAGCTGCGGGGCCACAGCGTGCTGGCCGCAGCGCTCCTGCTGGTGCCGCAGGGCATTGGTTCGTTGCTGAGCCGCCTGGTGGCCGGTCCCCTGACCGACCGCATCGGCAGCCGGACGGTGGCCACTGCGGGCTTCTTCCTGGTGGCGCTCATGACGCTGCCGTTCGCCTTCGTCTCGGCCAGCACCTCCGATGCATTGTTGTCGGGGCTGTTGTTCTTCCGTGGCCTGGCGCTGGGCATCCTGTTCATCCCGGTGATGCTGGCCGCCTACCTCGACATCCCGGCCTCCGCGGTGGCCAATGCCACGATCATCACCCGCGTGGCGCAGCAGGTGGGCGCGTCATTCGGCACGGCGGTGGTGGCCGTGGTGCTCGAGGCTTCGCTGCGCACCGGCGGCGTCGACGGGTCGGGCGCCTTCCACCAGGCATTCTGGGCCACCATCGCGATCACGGTGGCCGGCGGCGTGGTTGCGTTGTGGCTCCCGGGAAGGCAGGGGCTTCCTGGAAGGGAGGGGCTCCCGGCAACACAAGAGCCCCCGGGGAAACAGGGATCCCCTGAAGGCCAAGGGTCCCCGGGGAAACAGGGATCCCCAGAAGACCGCGCCCTTCGGGATGGCCAGGACCTTCTGGATGGCCACGCGGCCCCGGGTGGGCCGGAGCCGTCGGGGCACCTGCAGCCACCCGACGAACCGGGATCGTCCGACCGGTAGGCGTCCGACACCGACGATGCCGGCCCGGGCGCCACGCACAGCCCAGCCAGCGCGAGCCCCACCGCGCCAGCAACGCTGACGGGCTAGCGTCGCAGGTAGGACGCGAGAATCAACACGCCGGCAAGCAAGGAGCGATGATGGCGGTATTCACACCCGAGCAGCAGCTACGGATCCTGTCGGACCTGGTGGCCATCCAGTCAGCGAACGACCATGAGCTGCAGGTGGCGAACTACCTGGCGAAGCTGCTGGGCGACCACGGGATCACCGCCACGGTGCTGCCGGCCGAGCCCGACGCAGACCACAAGCAGGCCGAACCCGACCGGGCCAACCTGGTGGCCGAGATCGGTTCGGGCGCACCGGTGCTGGCGCTGTCGGGGCACATGGACACCGTGAGCGTTGGCGATGCCGACGCATGGACGTCCGGCCCCTTCACGGTGACCGAACGCGACGGGCTGCTCCAGGGTCGCGGGACCACCGACATGAAGGCGGGCCTGGCGGCGATGGTGATCGCGATGATCGAGCTCAAGGCGCAGGGCCTGCCCCGCAAGGGGACGCTGCGCCTGCTCGCCAGCCGTGCCGAGGAGGTCGGCGAATACGGTGCCAAGGAACTGGCCCGGGCCGGCTATATGCGCGACGCGGATGCGTTGGTGGTCGGCGAACCATCGGGATGGAACATCATCTACACGCACAAGGGCTCGGTCGACTTCCGGCTGCGTTCGCAGGGCACCGCGGCGCACAGCTCGATGCCCGAGGCCGGGTTCAACGCGATTCCTCCGCTGATGGAGGTGTTGGTGCGCGCGCAGCAGGAGTTCAATGCCAGCCCGGCGTCCGACCCGGTGCTCGGCGAGCTGACCTTCAGCACCACCGTGTTCCACGGCGGCGACCAGGTGAACACGATCCCGGACGCGGCGGTGGCCGAGGTGAATGTGCGCACGATTCCGCAGTTCGACAACGATGAGGCGATCGCCCTGCTCAAGGGCCTGGTGGGCGAGCAGAACCGGCGCGGTGCCCGGATCTCGCTCGACCCCTATATGCAGGAACCCGTGGTGCAGGCTCCCCGGGACTCACTACTCGTGCGGCTTGCCACCAAGCTCGGCGAGCGCATCAGCGGCGTGACGACCCCGGTGGTCGGCGTGGCCGCCGTCACGGACGCGTCCAGCCTGCTCAAGGGCAAGGGACCCGACTTCCCCTTCATGATGTTCGGGCCCGGCAACGAGACGATGCACACCGTCAACGAGAACATCGACAAGCAGATGTACCTCGATTTCGTGCAGCTGTACCAGCGCCTGTTCGTGGAATACCTCGGCCAGGCCGGCTGACCGCAACGGGCCGGGTGGCAGATCGAGCTGGTCGCCGGCCGGGGGCAACCGGGTGGGCACGGTCCCGCCCCGCACCTGAGTGGGCACCTGTGCGGGAATGACGCCGCACAACTGCCCACCTAACGAGGATTCACGGCCACCCGAGGGGTCCCGGCCGGCGTTTACGCCGACATCCTGAAGGCCCGAACGGAACAGCCGCCCCCGGAAAGCCCGCGCCAGGACGCCCCAACCCACGACGACCCACCCGGGGCCGGGCGCAGTCCCGCCGCTGGGCGCGCAGACCCGCCCCTGAGTGGGCACCTGTGCGGGAATGACGCCGCACAACTGCCCACCTAAAGGGGATTCGCGGCCACCCGAAGGGGGATCGGCCCGCATGGACGTCGATCAGGACGTCAGTCAGGACGCCGCTCAGCCCCCGGGCGACCGGACCCGGCCTCACACCCGGCGCTGGCGGGGAAACAGAAGATAGGGGCGGATAAAGCACCGTAGACGGTGCTTTA
>OLOA01000425.1_pt1 | contig 45281 bp, 39 predicted proteins | sample 1672201 | NCBI WGS metagenome assembly OLOA01 (sample SAMEA3136658, study PRJEB25190) | human gut metagenome
CCCCTACCCGGCCACCGACACGCTCAACCCGCTACACCCTCGTTCGTGAAGAGCCGGTTTCGCTCCCCGTTCCGGCGTCGTGTCATGTGCGGAACGGGGACGACTGGCTTCTGCCGTGAGCGAACAGGCTCTGCGTGTGGCATTCTCTCGGACTTCCACGTGATGGTGGCTCCGGTGCTTTTCGGCCCACGAGTCGGGTGTGATGTCGAGGGGTGGCGACCCTGCCAATGGTGCTGGCGCACAGAATACATTCCTCGGCCCATGGCGCCTGGCAGCGCAGGGCAATTTCTCATCGCGCCTGACGGGGATGGCCGCGAAGAAGTAATGCCGGCACACCGATACGTCCGCATGCGTGTCGACCATTTTCGCGGGTGCAGATCCAGAGTGATGTGCGCAAACATGTGGAGGTCCGGGCCTGACCCACGTCCCCTCGTCCGGCCTGCACCATTGCACAATGCATGCGTGCATAATGCAATAGGGTCCCGAATTGTCCGTACATGGCAGGCGATTGGCGGTGCCGTGCCGCGGGGCATCCGAGAAATATGGCTGGCTGCGTCCCGGTGGAGGCTCCGGCACCGGTGTATGCGCCCGCCGGCGCCCTGTCCTGACGGCGGGTGAGGCCGGATTGTGCGGGTCCGGTGTGCGGCTCGGATGATTGATTTACAGGGGTCGGTAATCCACGGTGTCCCGGCGGCGGGACGGCTTTCTGTGTCGCGGCCAATGATCCCCGGGGGCGGATCGATGTCGACAGCGATCGGCCCATGATGGTTGATGGCAGGCAATGCGTTATCGCATGGTGAGTGATTTGCCGAAGGTGCTGCGAATATCGCGTGTCACGAAAGTATCTGACGGTGCACAATCCCCGCGGGATGCCGCCCGTGGCACCCGGTTGATGTGCCGATCGCCATTGCCAAGTGCCGCTCCGCTTCTTATTGTTTGTAGTGAACCTGTGGTCCCCACAGTTCTGTGAACCCCCGCGCAGAAGGAGCCATGGAATGGCCGAGGACAACCATTCGAATGCACGACGCAATGGCATCCGACCCACCGTCGCGGAGCGCTCCTCCTGGCGCACCGCACAAGGCCCGTTGGCCAGCGTCGTGCCGATCGGCGTGGGTGGTTGGCCTCGTCCCATCCGGGGGAACTCGCACGAGCTGGGCGTCGCAGCGAACAGTTCGGTGCCCGCGAGCACATCCGGCTCGCAGTCTGCGCCGGATGCCACAGGTCCAGTCGTCATTCCGGCCACGAGGCGAGTGCCGGGCGACGACGCGGGCGGCATGGCCACGACAACCCCCTGCTGAGGCCATGACCGGTGATGGCGCCGGGATGGAGGGGTCCTTTCGCTCCATCCCGGCGTTTCCGCGCAGGGAACGGGGCGGTGCCCTCAGCGCCACGGGCGTTTGACATCATGGAAACCAGCTTCATCGATGACCGCATCGTCGAGTCCGGTTTCCCCAGGCGCCGGGCAGGCCCGGCCCCGAAACGGAGACCCCCACGATGAACGCCGCTCGCCAGGCCCGTCGGCCCACCACCCGCCCTGCGGGCTGGGATCGCGTGCTGATCGCCGGCCTGGTGCTGCTGGGCGTGCTCGTGATGTGCTATCCCTCGGCGGCCTCATGGTTCTCGGCGCGCGCCGAGCGCGACGCCATGCACTCCTATGCCGAGGCCGTCGGCCGCATGAGCCCCGAACAGCGCGCTGCCCTGCTGAAATCTGCCGAGGACTACAACGCGTCGCTGCCCGGTGGGTTGATCATCGACCCGTTCACCAACACGGCTGGCGTCGAGCCGATGGTGCTCGACGAGCCCGCCAGGCTCTACCTGGCCCAGCTCAACGCCGAAGCCGACGGCGTGATGTCAACTCTCACGATTCCCCGCATCAACCAGAGCCTGCCGATCTACCACGGTGCCACCGAGGCGGCGCTGCGCAAGGGCGTCGGCCACCTGTACGGCTCGTCGCTGCCGGTGGGCGGTACCGACACCCATGCGGTGCTCACCGCCCACGCCGGCCTGGCGGAGGCCGAGCTGTTCACCCACCTGGACAGGCTGCAGCCCGGCGACCTGTTCTCGTTGACCACCATCGGACGCCAACTGCACTACCGGATCATCGGCAGTGAGGTGGTGGAACCCTCCCAGGTGGCCACGCTGCGTCCCGCGCCCGGGCACGACCTGGTGACGCTGGTCACCTGCACGCCCATCGGCGTCAACAGCCATCGCCTGCTGGTGCACGCCGAGCGCGTCGACATCATTGACCAGACCGGTCCCGGCTCGCCGGGCGTCGGGTTGGGATTCCCGTGGTGGGTCATCCCGGTGGGGCTGGCCGCCGTGGCGTTCGTGTACACATTGGGCCGCACGATCGTGCGACGTCGCTATTCGGCCAGCCCGTACAGGCGGTCACCGGCATCGCCCAGGCCGGGAATGATGTAGCCGTGCTCGTTGAGGTGGTCGTCGACGGCAGCCACCACGAGGGTGCAGTCGATGCCGCGGTCCTCGGTGAGTTCGCGCACCCGCTTGATGCCCTCGGGGGCCGCCAGGATGCAGATGCAGGTGATGTCGTCTGCGCCGCGATCGGCCAGGAAGCTCACGCAGCCGGCCAGTGATCCGCCGGTTGCCAGCATCGGATCCAGCACGAAGCACTGGCGTCCCGACAAGTCGTGGGGCAGTCGCTCGGCATAGGTGGTGGGCTGCAGCGTGGTCTCGTCGCGGGCCATGCCGACGAAGCCCACCTCGGCGGTGGGGACCAGCCGCGTCATGCCCTCGAGCATGCCCAGGCCGGCGCGCAGGATCGGCACCACGAGCGGCTTCGGCTTGGCCAGGGCACTGCCCTTGGCCCGTGCCACCGGGGTGTCCACCTCAACATCGGTGAGGAGCACATCACGGGTGGCCTCATAGGCGAGCAGCGTCACCAGTTCGGCAACGAGCAGCCGGAAGGTGGGACTCGGTGTGCTCGCCTCGCGCAGGTGCGTGAGCTTATGGGCCACCAGAGGATGATTCACGACGCGCAATTCCACAACCGCCAGCCTCCCACATCCGCCGGATCGTGCGCGCGCCGACGACGCACGCGGATGGCGCTGGCCCCCACGCCGGCCGTTCGTCGCACCGTGACGCGGCCACCCATTGGACGCTGTACAACCCGGGGGGTGCGCGCTTTGGTCCGGCATGGGATATTGGGGTCCATCGCGAGGTAAAGGGGGCTGCCGTGACCGGGGACAAGAAGAATGACAAGGACATCGACGTGACCGATGTCGACCATGCCGATGTTGACGACACCAGTGCCGATCGTGCGGGCACCGCCGATGACCTGGACAGCCTCGACGACGACGACAACGAGCTGGACGCCAGCGTCGTGACCGACGACTACGACGACGATCTCGACGACGACAGCGATGATGACGACGACGATGACGACAGCGACGATGATGATGACGACGATGATGACTATGACGACGCCACCTCGGACGAGATCGACTTCGTCGTAGCCCTCTACCGCGAGGGCGGGGAACCGACCGTCACCGAGCTGCCCGATATCTGCGCCAACGACCTCGACGAACTGGTCGCCCAGCTGCGCCGGATGCCCGGAGACGTGGGCGCCGTCGGTGCCGTGAGCATCAATGGCGAGTTCTTCGTGCTGTGCCGGGTGCGCGGCAACCAGATCCAGGTGCTGCTGAATGACGCCGTGGCCTCCAACGACTGGCCGATCGCCCGTGACGTGATCGACTTCCTCGGGCTGGAGGTGCCCGATCCCGACGACGATTCCGAGCCGGTTGGCGATCTGGACATCCTTGCCGACCAGGGCGTCAGCGATTTCGAGATGGAGTCCATCGCCGAGGACTTCGACGAGGATTCCGGCGAGCTGGTCGGACGCGTGGTGGAGGACATGAAGTTCACCGAGCCGTTCGACAAGGCCCTCGGCGACGATGGCCCCTGAGCGGGTGACGCTGCGCGCCCGGGGTGGCCGACGCCGATGAGGCGACGTCGGTGAGCAGGTGGGACGCCGACATGTCGCGTGCCCTGGCGCTCGCCCGTGGGGCGGGCGCAGCGGGCGATGTGCCGGTGGGTGCCGTGGTGCTCGATGGGAACGGTGTGCTGCTTGGCGAGGGTGGGAACCGTCGCGAGCAGGACGGCGACGCCACCGCACATGCCGAGGTGCTGGCCATCCGTGCCGCGTGTGCGCGTCGTGGCGCGTGGCGCCTGGACGACTGCACCCTGGTGGTCACCCTCGAGCCCTGCACGATGTGTGCCGGTGCGCTGGTGAATGCCCGCATCAGGCGCTTGGTCTTCGGCGCCTTCGACCCCAAGGCGGGCGCGATTGCCTCGCTGTGGGATGTGGTGCGCGACCCGCGCCTCAACCACCGTGTCGAGGTCGTCGGCGGCATCATGGCCGACGACTGCCAGCGCGTGCTGACTGATTTCTTCGCGACGCGTCGCTGAGCGCGGGGATCGGCGCTGAGTGGCGCAGGGGGCGATTGCACTTGTAAGCTGTTCCGCGGTGACGTGTCTGAGCGGCCGAAAGAGCTCGCCTCGAAAGCGAGTGTGGTGCAAGCCACCGAGGGTTCAAATCCCTCCGTCACCGCCACAGGGAACCCCCGGGAGCATCATGCCGGGGGTTTCTGCTCTTTCCGGGACCCGGCTGTTCGGCAGGATGGGCACGTTCCCGGCCTTGTGGGAGGCCTGTGCGGGCCTCATAGCGCATCAGTGAGGTCACTGGTCGGCGTGTCTGCGCGTTTCAGAGCCGCCGCGGGCGTAGGTCGCAATCCGGTAGTCTGGTCGGGCGTTGAGCCGGCGGCACACAATACTGCCTGCCCGCTGGCGAGGCGCACGGGCCGTCCACCCACCATGATGGCGTGTCCCATGCGTTTCCCCTCGGGGGCGCAATCGGTTGATGAGTCGTCGGAAGGAGGGCAGATGTTCGGCAGGAAGTCCAGGAAGAAGGCTGCAGCGCAGGCGACCCCTGACGCTGAGGTGCGCGCCGACGACGCCGTTTCCCCGGCGGTCAGCGAGGGGGGCGCCGATCAGCCCGCCAAGGGCCCCGGCAACGCTGCCGGGAATCCCGACCACATCGCCGCGGGCGATCCTGACCACAGTGCTGCGGGCTCCATGCCGGATGCTGACGTATCCCCGGCCACCGACTCCGCAGCTGCGACCAGTGACATCCCCGACGGTAACCACGGTGATGACGCCACCCGGGAAGCGACGGCGGGGGACGACGGCTCCCGGGCCGCCATTGCCCAGGCAATCTCCGAGGACGCCAACCACTCCCAGCCCGACCAGAACGATGCCGCATCGACCCTGACGCAGATGGCCGCGATCGACGACCAGTCGTCGCAGGCCGGCGCACCTGAACTTGAGGGCCCCGGGCCCGAGGCCGAGCTGGACGCCGCCCCGCAGGAGCCCGAGCTCGATGAGCCGTCGGACGACGCCCCGAGCGGCGACGCCGAACCGGACGGAGCCCAGCTCGAAGGCGCCCTGCCCGAGGACAACCAGCCCGGCAGCACACCCGAGCTGGCCGAACCGGCCACGCAGGCTGAGCTGCCCGCGCCCACTGGGGAGCCCGCGCTCGACGCTCCCTCGCCGGAACCCGAACTTGCCGCGGCCGACCAGGAATCCGAACTCGAGCCGCAGGACGATGAGCCCGAACTTGAGCAGGTCCCCGCCGCCGACTCCATGACATCGCAGGCCCAGTCCCCGGATGCTGCGGATACGGATGGCGAGGCCGCCGGGAGCGAGCCGACGCCCGACGATGCCGCCGCGGCGGATTCCGCATCCGACGATGGGCCCGCCGCTTCCGACGAGGCCGGCGCGGACGTCCCGGAGGCGGAGGAGTCCGCAACGCAACCAGCACCGGACGATGCGTCCAGCCAGCGACCCGAGCTTGTGGCGCCCGTGCTGGCGGCTGCCGCCGACGCCCCGGAAGCCGATGCCTCCAGTGATGACTTCGTGGGGCTGGAATCGACCACGCGCGTGCGTCGATCACTGCCGTTGGCCATCTTCTCCTTCGTCGTCGGCGTGGTGCTGATCGGCATCGCCTTCCTGTGGTGGCGCTTCAGCACCTCCCTGCAGGCATCCCTGTGGCTGGTGCTTGCGCTGGCCGAGCTCGTGGTGGGATTCGTCATGTTGCGCCACCTGCGCTTCGTGGTGCGGGTCAGCGAGGCAGGGATCTCGAACCAGGGGCATTCGCCGTGGGCACTGGACGCCGACCAGATCGTCGACGCTGGAGTGCAGCCCGGAAAGCACCCCACGTTGTGGGTGATGCCCACCGACGCCGCCCCCAAGCAGCCCAATGGCTACGCCTCGGCGGCACTGGTGCCCAAGGGCGCGAAGCTGGCGCCGCTTGACCCGGCAATGGCCGATGTCATCGAAAGGGCGCTGGACCAGTGGCGCTTCGCCGCCCCGCGCCACGAAGCGGCCCCGGCCGGTCTCGAGGCAACACCGCGCATCCCATCCGGGCAGGACGTCGCACCGGCGTCGGCACCCGATGTCCGCCAGGACGGGACGGCCCCCGCCGCGACGCAGGCCGACGTGCAGGACCAGCCCGCGCCGGACAAGACCGTGGGCGTACTCGATCCCGAGACGGCCGCCTGGCTTGCTGGCTTCGATGACCCCGACGAGGGCGGCGAGCACTATGTGCCGCGTTACGCGCGTCCGAAGGCCCGGCACACCGAGGGTGTGCCGATGGCCGATTGGCCCACCGAGCCGATGCGGGCCCTGACCCCTGAATACCTGGCCCAGATCAAGGCCCAACTCGACGACAAATCCAAGTAATTCCGGAGGGGGCCCATGTCAGCTTTCGACCTGACGCTCTTATTGGGCTCCGCCGTGGCATTGGTGGCCGTGGCGGCCGCGCGCCTCGGCTCCCGTGCCGGCGTACCCGCGCTGCTGCTCTTCCTGTTCGTGGGCATCGGCCTGGGCTCCAGTGGGCTGGGCATTGACTTCAGCGACGCCACCATGGCGCACAACCTCGGCTTCGCCGCCCTGGTGCTGATCCTGGCCGAGGGCGGCCTCACCACCAAGTGGTCGTCGGTGAAGCCCGTGCTGGGCATGGGGCTCATGCTGGCCACGGTCGGATCGCTGGTCACCATTGCCGTGGTGGGCCTGTTCGGGTACTTCGTGCTCGGCCTGCCCCGATCCGTGGCTTTCCTGTTCGGCGCCGTCGTGGCGCCCACCGATGCCGCTGCGGTGTTCGCGGTATTGCGCGCGGTGCCCCTGCCGCCCACCGTGCGCGCCGCGCTCGAGGCGGAGTCCGGCTTCAACGACGCCCCCACCGTGTTGCTGGTGATCGCCGGCACCAACTATGCGATCGGCGTGCAGCCCGCCGGCGGTGTGATCGGGCTGGCCGGCACCGTGGTGCTCGAGTTGGCCTCCGGCGTCCTGCTCGGCATCGTGATGGGCTGGCTCGGCGTGCAGATCATGAAGCGCCTCTCCCTGCCCGCCTCAGGCCTGTACCCACTGGCGACGATGGCCTGGATCGTGTTCACCTATGGGCTCGGCGAGCTGGCCCACGGCTCGGCCTTCGCCGCCGTGTTCGTCTGCGCGATGATCCTCGGCAACGCACAACTGCCACACCGCCACGCCACCCGCTCCTTCGCGGAGGGCATCGGCTGGGTGGCCCAGATCGGCCTGTTCGTGATGCTCGGGCTGCTCATCGAGCCGTCCAGGATCACCTTGCACGATGTGCTGATCGGGCTGCTGCTGGTGGCGGTGATCAGCCTGTTCGCGCGCCCGGCCGCGGTCTTCGTCTCGGTGGTCTGGTTCCACGTGCCCTGGCGCGAACAGACCTTCCTCAGCTGGGCCGGCCTGCGCGGGGCCGTGCCGATCATCCTCGCCACCGTGCCGCTTGCCTCCCAGATGCCCAAGGCCGACGAGCTGTTCGACATCATCGTGATCTTCGTGATCGTCTCGACGCTCGTCCAGGCGCCCTCGTTGCCGATCGTCGCCCGCTGGCTGGGGCTGGAGAACCCCTATGCCGCCACCGACGTGGACATCGAGGTGGCGCCGTTCGAGGAACGCCGCGCCGACCTGTTGCAGGTGAACATCCCCGCCGGTTCGAAGCTGGCTGGGGTGGCCGTGCGCGAACTGCGGCTGCCGCCCAATGCGATCGTGGCGCTCATCATCCGCGGTGACGAATCCTTCTCACCCGATGGCCACACCACGCTGCTCAAGGGCGACGAGGTGCTGGTGGTGACGCCGGCCAATGTTCGCGACAAGGTGGAACGCCGCCTCACCGACCTGGGGCGTGGGGGACGCCTGGCGATGTGGCATCGCGGCGGTCGTCGCTGGACGCGGGCCCAACGGCGGGCCCATGCACAGGCACGACGGCTGCAGGCCCAGGCCGACAAGCGGGCCGGCACCGCCCAGTAGCTGCCCCGTCGTCGCCCGGCTGGCAGGGTGGGGGTGCGGCCGGGTTGGCAGGGTGTCGCGAGGGAACGGCAGGGCGTTGATCAGTTGCCGGTGCTGGCCGCGCCGGCGGGCAGGCAGATCACGCCATTGGGGATCGGCACGGTGCGCTCGGCGCTCTGCAACGGCATGGCCGAGGTGTCGGAGACGATCACGTCGACGCGATGGTCGGGGCGTCCGTCGGCGGTCACGGTGGCCCCGGGGAAGAAGCCTGCCACGAGCTGCACCTCGGGGTCCTCGGTGCTGGTGCCGACGATGGTCACCGGCACGGTGACGCCCGGCGCCGGCGTGGCCTGCGATGACGGCGAGGGACTGGCATTCCCGGTGGAGGCGATCACGAAGCCCTGGGCGCGCATGATGCCGGCAACCTCATTGGCCCGTCCACGCACGGTGCCCGCATTGATCACGCGCAGCTGCACCTGGCTGGTGCTCAGCTGGCTGGCGGACTGGGAGACGCACGGCGGCACATTCGCTTCCGGATGCATGAACGCCCGCCATCCCCACCAGCCGCCCAGAACCACGATGCAGGTGACAACGGTCAGGATCAACGGGGTGCGCCATTTGTGCACCGGGTACCTCTTTCTGCTCAGGGGTGGGGGACTCAGGCGCACCGGGGTGGGTCGTGTCCTACTGTCGTCGATCATATGGCCGCGTCCTGTCCGAACCGGGGTATCTAAGAGGGTTCTCAGCACCTTCTGTGCACCTTCTTAGGTGCGCCATGTCCGGGGCCTGTGAATGGGGCGTCCGGGCGGCTGCGCAGGGGTCGCCGGGCCTGGTCCACCGATGCGCGATGGTGACGCAAACCCGGGTCGTCAGGAAAACGATGACCACCTGATGGAATAAATGGACCCCCCGCTGGTGTCACCCCTTCCGCTGTGTTAGCTTAGGCATGCCTAAGTAAGCTAGATGTGAACAGCTTGGTTGCACGGATCGGGAATAAACCCCCTCACGCCGGCCAGGTCGCCACTTGAGCCGGGTGATGGAGCCCGGTACTGAGGAGCTTCGATATGTCAGCCAGAGTCGTTCCCGATGAGTTCACCGCCGAGACCACGCAAGCCGTCGCGTCCTTCGAGACCGTGGGTTCCAAGATCGTGCCGCTGAGCAATCTGCATGCCGGCGACGTCGGCGTGATCTGTCGCCTCGACGAAGAGGCTGACGAGTCGATCACCCATCGCCTCCAGCTGCTCGGCTTCGACTGCGGCCGCGAGGTCTGCCTGATTCGCCAGGCGCCGCTCAGCGGTCCCATGGTGTTCCGCGTCTGCGACGCCCAGATGTGCCTGCGCGAGGCCCAGGCCGACATGATCTACGTGCGCATCCCCGATGATGCCGCCCAGGTCGTTGCCGACGCCGAAGCCATCGTCGCCTGATTCACCCCGCGGCCCATTGCCTCCAGCAGTGGGCCGCCTCCTTGAGCGGCCCGACCCCGAGTCGATGGGCCGCAATCCCACCTCGGACGAAACCGTCCGAACGCCAGTCGGCGGTGCCGTCCTGCCCGGATCCGCGCCGTCCGCATCCGCCTCAACCCGTCATTGGGAGCCCATTTTCATGTCTTCGGTCGTTGACGCCTCTCGTCACTCAACACCAGGTGCCCCGGCACCGAGTGGCACTGCGCAGATTGCCCTCATCGGTTCGCCGAATGGTGGCAAGACGTCAGTGTTCAACCGGTTGACCGGCCTTCATGCCAAGACCGGCAACTATCCCGGCGTCACCGTCTCGCGCACCCGCGGCGTGATGAAGGTGCACGACCACACCTACAACATCGAGGACCTGCCCGGCTCGTACTCGCTGACGCCCATCTCGCCCGACGAGCAGGTCGTCTCCGACATGCTCAACGGCAAGCTCGAGGGCGTGGGGGAACCCGACGCCCTGCTCGTGGTGGCCGATTCCACCGCGCTGCGTCGGTCGCTGTTGCTGCTCAGCGAGGTACTGCCGCGCCACAAGCCGACGGCCCTGGCCGTCACGATGACCGATGAACTGCGCCGTCGCGGTGGCGTGCTCGACATCGAGGGCCTGTCGAAGGCACTGGGCATCCCGGTGGTCGCCGTCGTGGCCAACCGTGGCATCGGCATCCCCGAGCTGCGCAAGACGCTCACCGAATGGCAGGACTGGTCGCGTCCGCCGATCGACCCGCCGGCCGATCCGGCAGAGCTCGCCGGGTGGGTGGACTCGATCCTGGCCAGCGCCGGCTACGAGGGTCCCAACCCCGACTCGCGCACCGAGAAGATCGACAAGGTGCTGCTGCACCCGGTGTGGGGCACCATCATCTTCTTCGCGGTGATGTTCCTGTTCTTCCAGGCGCTGTTCACCTGGGCGGCCCCGCTGCAGGACGCGATCGACACCTTCTTCGGCTACCTGGGCGGGTTGGTCGACGAGCACATCTCCAATCCGGTGCTCGGCGGCCTGCTCGGTGACGGCATCCTGGGCGGCGTCGGCTCGGTGCTCACCTTCGTGCCCCAGATCCTGCTGATGTACCTGATCCTCGCGTTGCTCGACGCGGTGGGCTATATGTCCCGCGCCGCCTTCCTGATGGACAAGGTGATGAGCAAAGCAGGCCTTGAGGGACGCGCCTTCGTGGCGGTGCTCTCGTCGTTCGCCTGCGCCATCCCCGGCGTGATGGCCACCCGCACCATCCCGTCGTCGAAGGACCGCATCGCCACAATGCTCGGCGTGCCGCTGGCCACCTGCTCGGCCCGGCTGCCCGTCTACCTGCTGCTCGTCGGCATGCTCGTGCCCAGCGAGGCGAAGCTCGGACCGGTCAGCTGGCAGGGCATCACGATGTTCCTGCTGTACCTGCTGGGTGGCGTGGCCGCCATGACCGCCGCCTGGGTGGTCAAGAAGATCACCGACCGCTCCGGCGCCGTGCTGCCGTTCTACATGGAGATGCCGCCCTACCGCGTGCCCACCCCGCGCTCCGTGGGCATCGCCATGTGGGAGCCCACCAAGGCGTTCCTGCGCAAGGCCGGCACCATCATCATGGCTGCCACGATCGTGATCTGGGCCCTGACGACCTTCCCGATGCGCTCTGACGAGCAGCTGTCGGCGGCCGGCGTCGATCCGGGCGATGCCGTGGCGGTCAGCGCCTACACCATGGAGAACTCGGTGGCCGGCCATGTGGGCCGCTTCGTCGAGCCCGTCTTCGAGCCGCTCGGCTTCGACTGGCGCATTGACGTGGCGCTGATGGGCTCGTTGGCCGCCCGCGAGGTTGCCGTCTCGTCGCTGGGCCAGATGGCGGCGTCCAGTGACCCCGAGGCCACCGATGACGTGGCCAGCCAGTTGGAGGGCTGGACCTACACCCAGGGTCCCAGCGAGGGCCAGAAGGTCTTCACCCCCGCCACCACCGTGGCACTGATCCTGTTCTTCGCCTTCGCCCTGCAGTGCCTGTCGACGGTGGCGATCATGAAGCGGGAATCCGGGGGATGGAAGTGGCCCTCGATTGCGTTCGGATACATGTTCGTCCTGGCGTGGGTGATGGCCTTCATCGGCCACACGATCACGCTGTTGGTCACCTAGATGAAGGTTCGCACAATGTTCTCGCACCGGCACCACCCCGCTTCCAGGGTCCCCACGGGCCGTGGACGGGGTGGTCCCGTGTCTGTCGGGGTGGCTGCGGGGCCATCCTCCGGTCTTGAGCAGCTGATGGCGCGCGCGGGGCAGTCACCCGCCCCACGCCCCGACGCCGGCTCACATCAGGCAGGCCCGGCCGGCGGGCGGATGGACTGTCCACCACTGCGCGACCCGAGTTCGGCCACGCCTCCCGGGGTCATTGCGCTGCACCCCGAGGCCACCGACGATCCCGCCACCCTGCGGTGGGTGGTCTCGCACCACATCCTTCCCTTCGCCGGCACCCTGGCCTCCGCGCCCGGACTCGACGATCTGCTGGCCGATCGCGTGTCGCGCGTGGTCGTGGGCCCCGACACCCTGTTGGTGACCCTGGCCCCGGGGAGCGACTGGGCCGAACTGGGACCGGTGGTGCGCCGCGCCCTGATGCGGGCGCTGGGGCACACCGATGCCTGGGTGGGCGCCGCGGATGCGCGCGTCCTCAGCGGTGATGACGCCCTGGGCGTGTGCGCCGACGAACTCATCGAGGGCCCGATCGGCGATATCGCCCGCGCCCACGGTGGTCACATCGCCCTGGCCGGGGTACAGGACGGCGTGGTCACCGTGAAGATGTCGGGGGCCTGCCGCGGGTGCCCCGCAGCCGTGATCACCATGCACCAGAGGCTGGAGCACCAGCTGCGTCGCCGGGTGCCCGGATTGGTCGACGTGCGATCGATCAACGGCTGAGTCAACTATTCTCGGCTGGTCCGGACGCCCCGGAAGCTGCGGATGGCCCGGAGCCATGTGAGAAAGTAGAGCCCATGACGACCCAGCACAGTCACCCTGCCCGGTGTCCCATCAGCTCGCGTCCCATCGGTTCGCGTCCCATCAGCTCGTGTCATATCCGGGGGTGCCGCTGACGTGGACGCCCAGGGCATGGCGGAGATCTTCCCGCAGCACTTCAATGCACGTCCCACCGGTGTCTGGTCTGCGCCGGGTCGCTTCAACCTGATGGGCGAGCACACCGACTACAACCGTGGCTTCTGCCTGCCCGTGCCGCTTGACGCGCGCACCTTCGTGGCGGCCCGGGCCCGCGACGACGAGCGCATCCGCCTGGTCTCCCTCAACATCGAGGGCGATGTGGACGTGGAGCTGTCCGCCGTGGATGCCGAACGGCCCGGGGGCTGGGGCGCCTATGCGGCCGGCGTGCTGTGGGCATTGCGCCAGGCCGGGCATCCGGTGCGTGGCGTCGACATGGTGATCGGATCCACGCTGTTGATCGGGGCGGGACTGTCGAGCTCGGCGGCGCTCGAGTGCTCGGTGGCCGCCGCTGCGTCGGACCTGTTCGGCCTCGGCCTGCTGGCCGATGATGCCGGACGCAAGCAACTCGCCGTCGCCTGCCAGACCGCTGAGAACGAGATCGCGCTGGCACCCACCGGCGGGGTCGACCAGACCTCGGCGCTGCGCGGGAGCAGGGGACATGCCCTGCTCATCGACTTCCTCACCGACGTGCTGCGTCCGGTGCCCTATCTGCCGCAGGACGCCGGCGTTGAGGTGTACATCATTGACACCGGCACGCGTCACTCCTTGTCAGCGGGCCATTACGGCAATCGCCGTGCCGAATGCGAGCAGATCGCCCGGATGCTCGGCGTGGACTACCTGCGCCGCATCGACGAGGCCGGCCTGCCCGAGGCCATCCGTCGGCTGAACGACCCCACACTGGCCAAGCGGCTGCGCCATGTGGTCACCGAGAACGCCCGCGGCGTGCGCATGGCCGACGACCTGGAGGCCGGCGACTGGCGGGCCGTTGCGCAGGCCATGACCACCGCCCACTACTCGATGCGCGACGACCTGGAGGTGAGCGTGCCCGAGGTCGACCTGGCCGTGGACACCGCGCTGGCCGCCGGCGCCTGGGGCGCCCGACTGGTGGGTGGCGGCTTCGGCGGCTGCGTGCTGGCCGTCATGCCACGGGGCAGGGGCGATGAGCTGCTGCACGCCGTCAGCGACGCCTACGACCGTGCCGGATATGCCACCCCGCAGGGCTTCGTCGGCGAGGCCGGCAGCCCCGCAGCGCGCGACCTCTAGGGACGGGCCCTCCCGCGGGTGCGCCCGGGCCGATGGGCCCGGCGGCCGCCCGTGGGGCCTGACACGTGGCCAATCCTGACCAGCAGGCAGGCCCTTTCAGCAGGCAAGCCCTGACCAGTAGGCCAGCCCGCGTGGCAGTCATGCCCGGGCAATCAACGCCGGCCCATCAACTTCGGATCAACCCAGCGTGCTTGGGGACGCAGCGCCCCCAGCACTTCAATTGCCCGCAGCGGGCGAGGTCTGCGCCTGGGGACTGGCCGTCGTGGTCACGGTCGCCGCAGGCTGGGTCTCGGTGACCGTCGCCGCCGGTTGCGTCGGCTGGGTGGTCGCCGAGGGGGCATAGGTGGTGGCCGGAGCATAGGTCTGGCTGTACGTGGGCTCGCTGGTGTTGCTGTAGCTCGCCGTGGCGCTCGGGCTTGGCGTCGTGGTCATGGTGACGGTGGTGCTCGGGGCCGGCGCGGTGTCGCGGCCGCGCTCGGCGAAGGCGAACCAGACCGCACCGATGAGGATCACGATGATGATCAGCGCCAGCAGGATCCTGCGGACGCGCTGGCTGCGTTGGCGTTGCTTGTTCGCCGCGGCGGCATCGGATGCATCGGCCGGACGACGCACCACCGGACGCGTCGAACTCGTGGAGATGGCGTCGTCGGTGCTTGCCCCCGCCGGGGCACCCGTGGCGGGAGCCGTGGTGTTCGTGGCGTCGATCAGCGTGGTGCGTTCGCTCGGGGTGGTCGGCGCCGGAGCCGCACCGGCAATCGCCACGGTGGGCGCATTGCCATTGGTGGCCGGCGTCACGGGGATCAGCGAGGTGACGACCTTCTGGGCGTCGGCGGCGTTGCTGTCGATGGCACGCAGCGCCTGCTCGGTCTGGCGCGCATTGGGACGCCCGGCCGGGTCCTTCGACAACAGCGCGGTCACCAGCGTCTCGAGCGCCTCGGGGGTGTCGGCGCGCAGCTGGCGCAGTGGCGTCGGCGTGTCGTACACCTGGGCACGCGCCACCGCGATGGGTGACTCGCCCGGGAAGGGCGGACGTCCGGTGAGCACGGTGGTGATGAGGCAGCCGAACGAATACATGTCGGAGGCCTGGCTCACCCGGTTGCCGGAGGCCTGCTCGGGTGACATATAGGCCGCCGAGCCGATGGCGGTCATCGTGCTGGTCAGCGAGGTGCCCTGCTGGTCGTTCAGCCGGGCGATCCCGAAGTCGACGATCTTGGGCGTCGAGTGCAGCGACTTGGTGGCCAGCACCACATTGGCCGGCTTCACGTCGCGGTGCGTCACGCCGATCGCGTGGGCAGCACCCAACCCGGCGGCCACCTGCGCCAGCAGCGGCACGGCCACGGCATAGGGGATGGGCCCCTCCTGGTTGACCACGGTCTGCAGGTTGGGCCCGTGCAGGAACTCCATGACGATGAACGCGGTGTGCCCGTCGACGCCCGAGTCGTAGATCTGCACCACATTGGGATGGTCCAGCCCCGCGGTGGCGACGGCCTCGCGGCGGAAGCGGGCGCCGGTCGCCGGATCGGCGCTCATGGCCAGGTTGACGGTCTTGACGGCCACCTCGCGCTGCAGCGTGGCGTCGTAGGCGCGCCACACCTGCCCGATCGAGCCGGCTCCCACCCGCTCGACGAGACGGTAGCGGCCGTCCTGGAGCGTGGCGATCGGCGTCTCATGGGCGATGTCGTCGGTGCCCGTGTCGTCGGCACCCTTGCCGCTGGTCACAGGACCGCCGGCGCCAGGGCTGGCGGCAGCAGGACCGGTGGTCGAGGGCTCGGTGGGCCGGGGCTGGCCAGCGGTGGTGCCGGAGGCGGCTGCGGGGGCGTCAGTGGCCGGGAGGTCGGGACGCGTGCCGCTCGCCGGTGTGGCGTCGGCGCCCTGCCCGTCGGAGGCCGGCTGGACACCCGCGCCGGAGGCCGGCTGGTCACCTGCGTCGGGGGACGGCTGGTCGCCCGGGCGGACCGGCGGGCCGCCGGTGGCATCGTCGTTGCTCACGTTGTCATTCTCCCGCAAATCGCTGTGTGGAATCCATCGGGACGTGGCAGGTGGACCCTGCCAGTGGTGCCCGTGCGCGTCCGCCGGGAATTCCGGTGGGAACCATGACCCTAGCGCCGTCGGCTAACTCGAACGTGACGGCGAGGGGGTCGGTGACGGCGAGGGGCTGGGCGAGACGGCCCTGCCCACTTGAATGTTCACCGGAGCACTGCGGAGGTAGGGGGTACCGGCCGGCGGTGTCTGACCGCAGATAATACCTGCACGGCAACCATCCTGATCAACCGTGCTGGTCGTCACATTGTGGAATCCGGCCTGCGACAACAACTTGATCGCGGCATCGGCGCTCACCCCCAGGCTGCTCACATCGGGCACCGACGAGCGTCCGGTGGCGCGGTACAGGGTGATCGGGCTGGCGGGATCGACGGTGGCGCCGGCACTGGGATCGGTGGCCACGATGGTGCCGGCGGCGCTCTCGGTGCCCTCCTGTGACTCGCTGGCGTCCTTCGTGGCGATCGCGGTGAACCCGGCCGAGGTGAGCATCTGGCGGGCCACGTCCTCCGTCTTGCCGCGCACATCGGGCAGCCTGGTGGCCGCCGGGCCGTCATTGATCTTCACCGTCACCGTGGACCCCACGGCCACCGTGGTGCTGGCACCCGGGTCGGTGGCGACCACGCGTCCCTTGGTGTCGGCCGGGCCGGACTGGTGCTCCACCTTCGGGTCGAGCTTGGCATTGCGGATGGTCGAGGTGGCCTGGTCCTCGGAGAACCCGATCACCGCCGGCACCGTCGTATCGGGGGCGGCCTTGTTCGAATCGGAGTTCATCCGGAACAGCACCACGCCCATCACGGTGAGCAGGATCACCAGGAGGCCGATCAACAGCGCGGTGGGCGCACTGACCCGGCGCTTCTTCTTTTTCTTGGGCGCACGCGGGGCCTCGACGGCCCGACGCGGTGGCGTGGTCGGTGCGCTGAGCGGCTGGGAGGCCGAGGGCAGCACGGTGGTGGCGTCGGTGGCCGACGGCATCGCGAAGGGTGCCGGCACCACGGCGGTGGCGGCAGTGGCCGCCTCGCCGTTGAGCACGCGCAGGATGTCGTCACGCATCTCGGCGGCGGTCTGGTAGCGGTCGTTGGGGTCCTTCTCCAGCGACTTCAACACGATCGCGTCGATGTCGGGGGTGACCTCCGGATCGAGCCGGCTGGGCGGCACCGGCTGCTCGCGCACATGCTGGTACGCCACGGCCACCGGTGAATCGCCGATGAACGGGGGACGCCCGGTGAGCAGCTCGTAGAGCAGGCAGCCGGCCGAATAGATGTCGGAGCGCGAATCGACGGTCTCGCCGCGGGCCTGCTCGGGCGACAGGTATTGCGCCGTGCCGATCACGGCGGCGGTCTGGGTCATCGTCGCGGAGGTGTCGGCGACGGCCCGGGCGATGCCGAAGTCCATCACCTTGACCTGGCCCGACGGGGTGATCATCACATTGGCGGGCTTGATGTCGCGATGGATGATGCCGTGCTTGTGCGAGAAACTCAGCGCGTCGAGCACGCCGGCGGTGTATTCGAGTGCCTTCGCGGGCACGATGGTGCCTCCCTCGTGCAGGATCTCGCGCAGCGTGTGGCCGCTCACGAGCTCCATGACGATGTAGGGGCGCATCACGCCGGTGGCGGAGTCCTCCTGGCTGCCGGTGTCGTAGACCGACACGATATTGGGATGGTTCAGGCCGGCGGCCGATTGGGCCTCACGCTGGAAGCGGGTCTGGAAGGTGGGATCGGTGGCCAGGTCGGCGCGCAGGCGCTTGACGGCCACCTCGCGGCCCAGGCGCAGGTCACGGGCCTGCCACACCTCGGCCATGCCGCCGCGTCCGATGACGCTGCGCAACTCATAGCGATCGCCGAGCACGATGGGTGAGTCGGTCATGCGGATGCTCCTTTCGGGGCAGTGGGTCGGGCAGTCGTCGGGTGCGGGGCGGGCCTTTGCCCTCGCAGCGCAGGCAATACCTGTGAATATCTCACGACTGCACCGCCTGGAAGACGCGCTTGGCGGCCACGGTGGCATTCCCGGTGGCCGATCCGGCCTGGTTCGGGTTGGCCAGGAACACCGACAGGGCGACGTGGTGCTCCTTGTCGAAGCCGGCGAACCACGAATAGTCCGAGGCCCCCGGCAGGTTCTCGGCGGTGCCGGTCTTGCCACCGATCGTCTGGCCGGCGATCTGGGTGGCGGTGCCGGTGCCGGACTGCACCACGTGCACCATCATGTTCTGCATCGACGCCGCGGTCTCCTTGCTCACCGCATTGCCGCGGGACTGCGGATCGTGCTTGGTGAGCACATTGAGGTTGCGGTCGCGCACCTCGCTGACCACATAGGGCTGCATGAGGTTGCCGTCGTTGGCCAGCGCGCCGGCCACCACCGCCATCTGCAGGGGAGTGGCCGAGACGTCGTACTGGCCGATCGAGCTCATCGCGAGCTGCGAGGCGTCGAGCTGGGCGGGGAAGGTGCTGGTGGCCGAGGTGAAGTCGCCGGTGAACGGCGACTCGAAGCCGAACTTGTCGGCCTGGGCGCGGATCTTGTCGGCGCCCAGCTCCATGCCGAGGTTGGCGAAGGCGGTGTTGCACGACACCGTCAGCGCATGGTCAATGGTTGACGTGGAGCCACCGCAGTTCACTGCATTGGGCAGCACGCGGTTGGTGTTGGGCAGCGGCAGCGTCACCGGCGACGACACGGTGGAGGCGGCGCTCTTGCCGTTCTCCAGTGCGGCCGAGGCCACCACGAGCTTGAAGGTCGATCCCGGCGGATAGATCTGCTGGGTGGCGCGGTCGCTCATCGGGTTCGACGGGTCGCCGACCAGGTTCTGCCATGCGGTCTGGGTGGCCGGCAGGTCGACGCTGGACAGCTGCGAGGGATCGTAGCTGGGGGAGGTGACCCAGCCCAGGATGGCGCCGGTGGTGTAGTCATAGGCCACCACGGCACCGGTGCGTCCACCCAGCGCGTCCGAGGCGGCCTGCTGCACGGCGGGGTTGATGGTGGTCTGCACGGTGGCACCCTGCGGATTCTTGCCGGTGGCCTCGTCGATCATGCGGCTGAAGAACTGGGAATCGTCCTGGCCCGACAGCTGCGAGTTGTAGCTCTGCTCCAGCCCGGTGCGTCCGTAGATATAGGAGTAGAAGCCGGTCACCGGGGCGTACAGCGCGCCATTGGAATAGGTGCGCTGGGTGCTGAAGCGGTTGCCGCTCACCGCCACGCTCTGGGCGATCGGCGTATTGCTCGCCAGGATCGAACCGCGGTCGGTGTTGAACTGCGAATCGGTGACGCGCCGGTTGCTCGGGTCGTCGTTGAGGCCCTTGGAGCGGAAGCCGTAGTTGAAGGTGGCATTCACCAGCAACGCCAGGAACATGATGGCGGCGATCAGGCTCACCCCACGCAGTGACTTGTTCATGGCTCCACCCTTCCGATCATGGCGGTGGGGGCCGATTCCATGTCGGGATCGGGGTTGCTCGCGGCCGCGGCCGGGCGCCTGCCGGCGTGGGAGATCTGCATCAGGGCGGCCACGATCACCCAGTTGGCCACCAGCGAGGTGCCGCCCTGCGACAGGAAGGGCGTGGTGAGTCCGGTCAGCGGCAGCAGGCGGGTGACGCCGCCGATGATGGCGAACACCTGCAGCGCGAAGGTGAAGCTGAGCCCGCCGGCGAGCAGCTTGCCGAAGACGTCCGACGAGGTCAGCGCCGCACGCAGGCCGCGCGCCACGATGAGCCCGTAGATGAGGATCAGCGCCATCAGCCCGGTGAGGCCCAGCTCCTCGCCGATCGCCGAGGCGATGAAGTCGCTCTGCGCCAGCGGCACCAGCGAGGGACGTCCCAGTCCCCAGCCGCGTCCGAACAGGCCACCCCATGCCATGCCGTACTGGGCCGAGATCACCTGGCCGTTCTGCTCGGGATCGCTGAACGGATGCAGCCAGGAATCGAAGCGCACCTGCACGTGGCCGACGAAGTTGAACGCGAACACGGCGGCGATCAGGAACAGCACGCCCCCGATCACCACCCAGCGGATCTGGCTGGTGGCCACGTAGAGCATCATCACGAACAGCCCGAAGAACAGCAGGGCCGTGCCGTAGTCGTTCTCGAAGACGATCACCGCCACCGCAGCGGCCCACATCACCATGATCGGCAGCAGGTCGCGCCCACGCGGGATGCGGACGCGTCCGATCGTCAAGCCGGCCAGCTGCAGCAGGTCACGATGGTCGGCCAGATAGGACGCGAAGGCCAGGGTCAGCACGATCTTGGCGACCTCGGCGGGCTGGAAGCTCATGCCGGCCACGCTCACCCAGATCTGGGAACCGTTGAGCGCATTGGCCTTTGAGGCCAGGCCGGGCACCAGCGGCATCAGCAGCAGCACCAGGCCCAGCAGGAACAACACATAGGGGTAGCGCTGCAGGTTGCGGTAGTCGCGAACGGCGAACAGCACGCCCACGAACAGCAGCACGCCCAGCGCGGTCCACATCAACTGGCCGTTCACCAGGGTGGACGCCGGGGGGTCCTGGTCGAGCCGGTAGATCATCGCCAGGCCCAGGCCGTTCAGCGCGATCACGCAGGGCAGGATCACCGGGTCGGCGTAGGGGGCGCGGATGCGCACCGCCAGGTGGGCGATCACGCACAGCGCCAGCCAACCCAGGGAGACGCCGATCAGGCCCGCCGGCAGGCCACCATGCATGTTGATGGTGGTGATCACGAACCCGCCGATGCCGAACAGGGAGGCAACGATGATCAGCGCCAGCTCGGTGCCGCGGCGCTTGCGGTAGACAACCACCGGGGTCTCGGTGCTCATGGGCAATCCCCGGTGTTGACCGGTGCCCCGATGGACCCGGCGCCGCCCGAGGCACTTGCCGACGCGCTCGCCGATACGGCGGCGGAGGGCTGCGGTGAGCCGGCGGCCGAGGCGGAACTGCGCGCCTGACGCGTCGCCACGCAGGTGGAGGCCACCTCATCGAGGTAGTTCGCCTGGTTGCGTGCCTGGTCGAGCGAGCCCGCATGGATGCTGCGGCCGCGCACCTGGTCGGCGTAGTAGCTGGGGAGGTCGGAGATCTGGGTGGAGTGCTGCTCGGCCAGGGTGCCGAGCCGCACGCCCACCACCGAGTCGGGAAGTCCCTTGTAGATCGCCACCTGGCCGCCGGCCGGGGCGATGTAGAACTGCGTGGTCACATAGTGGTAGGCCCCGAACAGGCCGCCGCCGATGAGCACCAGGGCCACCGCGATGGCGGTGATCCACGGCCACTTGCGGCGACGCCGGCGCGTCATCGGCGTGTAGCGGATGCGCTCATCGGTGTCGGTGCCTGCCATCGGGGCGCTGGTCCCCGAGGCACCTGTCACCGGAGCCGCAGCGTCCGGTGGGACGGCCTGGTCGCCGGGTTCCGGGACGCCGGCGGCGTCGACCGCCGGCACGATCGCGGTGGGGCCGTTGTCGCCGGGGACCCCGGCGGGGGCCACCTTGGGGATGTCCACGTGCTCTGCCGCGCCCAGGGTCTGCGGCGGGGCTGCCTGCAGCGTCGGGTCGAAGGGGACGACATCGGCCAGGATCAGGGTGATGTTGTCGTAGCCGCCGGCGCGGTGGGCGGCGTCGACCAGTGAGGTGACGGCCCGGTCGAGCGGATGGCCCAGCATCAGCTCGCGCATCCGCTGGTCATCGACCAGCCCACACAGCCCGTCGGAGCAGAACAGGAGCCGATCGCCGGCACGCAGCGCCAGCGTCGGGTAATCGGGATCGTGGGTCGGCTGGCCGTTGAGCACCTTGAGCAGCAGCGAGCGGTGCGGGTGCACGGCCGCCTCGGCCTCGGTGATCTTGCCGTCGTCCACCAGCGACTGCACCCACGAGTCGTCATGGGTCAGGCGCGCCAGGTCGCCGTCGCGCAGCAGGTAGGCGCGCGAATCGCCGATGTGCACCATCTGCAGCACACCCTGGCCGTACATGGCCCCGCACACCGTGGTGCCCATGCCGTCGAGCTGGTGGTCCCAGGCGATGAGATCGGCCAGCCGGTCGTTGGCGCGATTCATGGCGCCGGCCAGCACCTCGAGCATCTCGTCGGGCGGCCTGGGCGCGTCGGAGCGCTTCAGTTCCGCGATGGCCACCGAGCTGGCCAGGTCGCCGGCAGCGGCCCCGCCCATGCCGTCGGCGACCACCAGCATGGTCGGTGACACATAGGCCGAGTCCTGGTTGTTGCGTCGCACCGGGCCGGTCTCGGAGTGCGCCCGGTAGTCGAGGCTCAATCCACCGGATGCGGCACCGGGGTCCGGTGTCGCGGTGGAGTGGGCGGAATCCTGGGGATGCGCCGTCGCCGGGGGGCGATGAGCTGGATCAGTCACGCTCAGCGCTCCAGCTTCAGCTGGGTGCGCCCGATGCGGATGACGTCCTTGGCCCCGACCAGCGTGGGCTGCACGATGCGCACGCCGTTCACATAGGTGCCGTTGGTCGACTGCAGGTCCTCGATGACCCAACGGCCGTCGTCCTGGGGGTACAGGCGCGCATGGTGGCTCGACGCATAGTCGTCATCGAGGTCGAAGCCCGAGTCGGTGGCCCTGCCGAGCACCAGGGCCCCGGGCAGGTCGACGCGGGTGCCGGTCTGGTTGCCGGCCACCACCACGAGGTGTTGCAGCTCGCGGCGCTTGGGCTTCTCACGACGCTTGCGGGCAGCCTGCTTCAGGCCGGCGGCAACGATTCCGCCATTCGTGACGGTGCGGCCGATCAGGTCGCCGCGGATGGTGTTGGCCACGAACAGGATGAACAGCCACATCAGCACGAGATAGGCCACCTTGATGGTGGCCAGCAGGATGCCGGTCAAGGTCAGGTCCCCACAGGCGAGTGGACGAGCATCCGCGTGGAGCCCATTTCGATGCGGCTGCCGTCTTCCAGGGGACTGTGGGTGACGCGCTGTCCGTTGACGATGACACCGTTGGTGGAGCCCAGGTCGTCGATGCTGATGAGCAACTCGCCGTCGGCGTTCTCCGACACATTGATGCGCGCGTGCTTGCGTGACACGCCCGGATCGTTGATGCGCAGGTCGGCCTCGGTGCCGCGTCCGATGGTGAATCCCGGCGGCATCAGCGGATGGCGCACCCCGTTCACCTCGAGCACCAGCGGTGCCCGGCGGATCATCGTCGACGATGCCGCCCCGCCGTTCTCGGCGACGGTGGCCACCGAGGCGCTGGTGACCTCGAAGCGGCCGGTGGGCAGCGAGTCATCGAGCACATATTCGATGTGGATGGGCCCGTCGAAGACATATCCCCGGTCGGAAACGTGTTCACGCAGGTCGGGCACGATCTCGGCGTTCAGGGTGCGCGAATAGGGCGCCAGCCGGTCGTAGTCATGGGTGGACAGGTGCACCTGGAAGTCATTGGGCACCAGGCGCTTGTCGCGCGACAGCAGCTTTGCCTCGGAATCGAGCTCACGCTGCAGGCGGGAGGCGATCTCAACGGGTTGCACATCACCCTTGAAGGCGCGCGCAAAGACGCCGTTGACGGCGCTTTCGAGCTTCTTCTCAACCCTGTCAAACAGCCCCACGTGTGCCCCTCCCATCTGGCATCAGTGCACGATCCTAGTGCGCACGGCCTGTCACGACGCAGTCACCGGATCCCTATCGGGAGCCTGCCCGGCGTCTCAAAGCGCTGATCGGATCACACGCTCACTGGTTGATTCTGCCAGTGAACGCCGATCAATGCGCGCCCCCACCCCTACTCCCGCGTGGAGTTCGCCTCAATGTCTGGCTGAGGGTTGTCGTCGCCGGTGCTGTCCCCGGAGGCCTCGCGCTGGGCCCTTTCGGCCTCCAGCGCCGCCTTCACGTCGAGCTTCTCGATCTGCTCGATGAGTTCCTCGAGGGCGGCCCTGGGCAGCGCGCCGGCCTGACTGAAGACGATCGTCTGGTCCTTGAGCGCCATCAGCGTGGGGATCGACGTGATGTTCGCCGCCCCGGCCAGCGACTGCTGGTCCTCGGTGTCGATCTTGCCGAAGACGATGTCGGGATGGTCCTCGCTCACCTGGTCATAGATCGGCCCGAACTGCATGCAAGGGCCACACCACGACGCCCAGAAGTCGAGCAACACGATCTGGTTGCCCTCGATGGTCTCGGTGAAGTTCTGTTCGGTCACCGTCAGCGTTGCCAATGTGTCCTCCTATGAGCGCATGGTCCTCTGGTTGGCGCAGGTGTCCCCGGCGCACGGTGGCCCGCGAACCTGCCCTGGCGGGCTGACGGGGCCAACTCCAGTCATCGAGGCTAGCGCTGCGCGCGAAACGAGCCGTACTACCGCGGTCCGAAGATCGCGCGCAGCTGCTCAGGGTCGAGCTTGGGACGACGCTGTTCGTCGCACAGCCCGTTGACCTCCTGGGCGGTGTCGGTGAGCTGGGTCCAGCAGAACCCGCCCAGCGCATCGCTTGACCGGATGGCGGTCATGATCGCGGCGAGGCGACGACGGAAGCCCCGCGCGGTGCGCACCGACGAATAGCCCCAGCCGCCACCGCGGCGGGCCGCGCCGGGGGCGAAGCGCACGCCGCCACATTCGTCGAGCAGCATCGGTAGCTGGGTGCGTTGTTCGTCGCCCAGCACGATGAAACGAGCCGCCGGGCCCACCTGGTCGCGGGTGCGCAGTCGTTGGACGCCCTTGTGGCGATAGCGGCGACGCAGCACCACGGCGCGGGCCGTGTAGTCGTGGAGGGTGAGCAGGTCGGAGTCGACGTGCTGCCAGCCGTCGTTGGACAGGGCTGGCCGGGTCGGGTCGAGGTGGCGGGTGAGCGTGGCCATCGCCGTGGCGAAGGCGGCCTGTTCGGCGTCGTGGGCGATCCCCGGCACGCCCCACGACTCGTTGATCGGCACCCAGCACACGATGCTCGGGTGGCTGCGGGTGGCCAGCACCGTGTCGCTCCATTCGCGGCGCAACCGGCGGGCCGCGAGCGGGGGGTACTCCATTGCATTGCCGATCTCGGCGAAGACCAGCAGCCCGGCCCGGTCGGCGCGGTACAGCAGGCGGGGATCGGGGGTCTGCTGGTGGATGCGCAGGCCGTTGAAGCCGAGGCCGGCGATCAGGGCGAGCTCGTCGTCCAGGGCCTGCACGTCCGGCGGCGTGTAGAGGCTGTCGGGCCAGTAGCACTGCTCCAGTACCTGGCGCAGGTAGGTCGGTTGGCCGTTGATCTCCAATCGGCGCGTGCCGACGCTGACGTCGCGCATTCCCACGTAGCTCGTCACACGGTCGTCGCCGGCGCTGATGGTGGCGTCGAGCAGTTGGGGGTTGGCGGGCGACCATGCCCAGCGGCGGGCGTGGGGGATGCTCACCCGGATCCGTCCGGCGCGTTCGCGCAGGGTGGCACGGGTGGCGGCGATGGGCTTGCCGCCGAGCCCCAGGGTCACCGTCACGGGCACACCGCGGCGCGGCGCGTGGTTGAGCTCGATCAGTGCGATGGCGGTGCCCTCGCGCAGCGACACCCGCCAACTGAGCTGGCTGATGTGGGTGTCTGGCACCGATTCCAGCCAGACCGGGCGCCAGATGCCGGTGGAGCGTTCGTACCAGATGGCGTGCGGGCGGGGTTGCCAGTCCTGCTTGCCCCGCAGCTGGCTGCGGTCGGTGGGGTCGTCGTGGGCGCGCACCACGATGTGGTGGTCGGGTCCGGGGCCGAGGCAGTCGGTGATGTCCAGGGTGAAGGCGCTCTGGCCGCCCTGGTGGCTGCCGGCCTCCGTGCCGTCCACCCAGACGATGGCGTCATGGTCGACGGCGCCGAAGTGCACCAGCAGCCGCCGGCCGGGGCCATGGCCCAGCGATTCCAGCATGCCGGCGGGAATGGCGATGCGGTACCAGACCACCGGATGGAAGCCGGTGTCGCCGATGCCCGAGGCGCGCGACTCGGGTGGGAACGGCAGCCTGATCGTGCGGTCGAAGGCCTGTGCGTCGCGGCCCTCGCGGAACCATCCCTGGCGCAGGCCGACGTCCTGGTCGTCGTGGGCGAATCCGGCCCGGCCCTCCAGCAGTGCCCAGTGCGGACGCACCATCGTGGGGCGGGGGTGGTCGGCCGGTGGGCGGGAGCCCCGGATGGGGTCGGCCGGTGGGCGGGAGCCCCGGATTGAATCACCGGGTGGGCGTGAGCCCCGGGGGGTGGCCATGGGACTCCTTCGCGTCGGGTCGGCGGGAACTGGGCTGGCAGGGGTTCGATGGGGGTGCTGATGGGCCTTGCCACGACTGTAGCGAGCGCCCTGCGGGGCACCACCGGAAGTCACATCCCCGGGGAACGGGCCTCACAAGACACGCACAGGCTCCGCGCCAATTCTGGGGCCATGAACACGATGAATGGACCACAGGAAGTGTCGGTGAACAGGCATCCGTGGCGTCGCCGTTTCGTGGCGCTCGGCTCGGCCGCGGCGATCGCACTGGGCGGCATGACATTCGTCTCACCCGCCGAGGCGCAGGCGGCAGGGGTGCAGCGGCCCACCCTGGTGGTGGTGCAACCGAGCACGCCCACGGTCGTGGACGGCGACGCGTCATCGCCGAAGGGCAAGCAGTGACCTGCGGGGCCGGCCGGTGAGCTGACGGCCCGCCCCGGCCGGCCCGCCGGTAGGGGATGTCGATCGCCCGGCAGGCCGGCGCCTGACGTCGGGAATGGTTCGGACGCGAGCCCTCGTGCCCTATTGTCTTTCCCGCGGAGTTCCCCCTTGCGTTGCCGATTGGCGGGTCAGCGCGGCACGCAGCGATGAAGGGGAACTGATCTGTGCTGAATGCTGGCGCCAGCCGCGACGGCCTTGTCGGGAGGATTCCGGCCGGGTGGCGCGAGGCCTCGGGATATGCCGTTGCGGCGGTGCTGGCGGGCCTGGTGGTGGCCCATCTGGCCGAGGCCCTTGAATTGATGCTCTTCGTCAATGCCGATTCCCTGGTGACGGTGCTGATGGCCAGGTCACTGGCCGCCGGCCAGCCCCAGGACTGGGCGATGTCGCCGGTGTTGTTCATTCCGGAGACCGCCGTGTATTTCCTGCTCGCATTGTTCGGGATGGGTGTGCGGGCCACCCTGATGGCTAATGCGGCAGTGAACTCCTGGCCCTGTACGCTGCAATTCGATTTGTCGCCGGAGCAAGGCGCCCCGGTGAATGGCCTGTGCGGCGCTCGTTGGCGGCATTTTCCGGCGTGTGCCTGCTGGCACTTCTGGACGGTGCGGAACGCCGGGGATATCTCCTGGCGTCGGACCTGGCAATGACCACCTATTACTCGGGCACCGTGATCGGCGCGGTGGTAACCCTGGGATTATTGCGCCGGGTGAATACCATGCGGTCGGGTGGCGCCGGTCGGCACGTGATGGGCGCCACCCTGGCCACGGCGGGCGTCGTCGCCTTCTGCACGATGACGAATCCCCTGTATGCCTTGTGGTTCGTCCTTCCGGCGGGCGCCGTGCTGCTCGTCCTGCGGGTGTGCAGTCAGTTGTCGTCACGGGCGTTGTGCCGGGCTGGCCTCGTGTTGTGTGTGGGAACGGCCCTGGGCATGGCATTGCGCATCCCCTTCGCCCACTCGATCGTGGCCACGACGGAGGACTACTGGCATCTGCGGGACATCGGTGCATCGTTGGCCTACCACGCGAGGCAGGTCTCGGACACCCTCGCCACTCGCGCCGGCATTGCGTCATTGTGCATAACCCTTGGAATGTGGATTGCCTCGATCGTCATTGCCCTCGCCGTGGTGCGTCGGGGGAAGGTCGTGCATTCCTTCATTGCCCTGAGTGCCTGCCTGGGCCCCTTCATCGTGGCGGTGGCGGTGATTGTGATGGGCAGTGAGGCCACTCGCTATCTACAACCCTGGGCGTTCCTGCCCTTTCTGGCACTCACTGTCCTGCCGGGGGTTGAATTCGCGGCACGAGGAATATCGCGCCGGATTCTTGCCTGGTTGCCGGCGCGGGAATCTATCGGGACTCTCCGGGCGGCGGGTGTTGTGGGTGCGGCCATATTCCTCGGCGTGGTGTGCGCACTCACCATGCCGAGGATCAATGCGACGGTTTCGGTCGTCGACGCCGATCTGCGCTGTGTCACGGATTGGGTTGATGCTTCCGGACGCACGGGTGCCGGACTGTTCTGGACGATGCGGGCCCCCAAGGCATATGCGGCCGATCCACGCCAGATCGTCCAGGTCGATGACCAGCTCCATGCGGGATCGTGGCTCGCGAATCGCCATGACGCCGTCAACGCACAGGTGACCTTCTTCATCACCGACGCCGATTCCTATCCCTTCTCGTTTCCGGACGCATCCCCTGCCGGAACGATGGATGTCATCTCCTGTGGCCGCTATGCCATTCACGACTTCTATCCGGTGGTGGCGCCGTTGAAACCAGCCGAGCGATGATGCCGTGCGGCGCCAGCCGGTCCATTGGCAGTGCGGCGCTAGCCGGTCCATTCATCGGCCAGCAGCGTCAGGGTGTTGATGGCGGCCGTGGCCGCCATCAACACGAGCGTCGCCCAGCGCAACCAGCGGCGTCGGGTGGACAGTGCGGCGGCCATGGCCAACATCACCGGGAAGCAGTCCAGGCCATTGCGCGGCAGCGACAGCAGCACCGGGCCGCGGCACAGGCTCACCAGCGTGATCGCCACGAACACCAGCCACTCATAGCGCCGCAGTCGCCAACACCACCACAGCGTGGCGAGGAAGATTGCCAGGAAGACGAACTCCAACACCTGCTGGTAGCCGATGAACCATTCGGCCGAGACGATGTGCCGGACGCTGTTGACCACCACGTCCCAGATCGGTGCCGAGCCACGTCCCCAACCCTCGGCCTGCACGTGCAGCCAGTAGAGGGGATCGCCGGTGCGGGCCCACAGATAGCCCAGGTAGCCCAGCGGGGCGCACAGCGGGATGGCCAGGGTGAGCACGCGCCACCATGACCGGTTCGGGTGCGGCCAGCCCTGTCGCAGCATCATCACCAGCAGCATCGGCAACAGGAACACGCCATTGACGCGCACCAGTCCCGCCGCCGTCGCCGCGACGAGCGACCAGTTCCACCGGCGGTGCATCGCCAGGTACCAGCAGGCCAGGGCGCAGGTGGTGAACAGGCCCTCGGTGTAGGGGGCCATCAGGAACACCGAATAGGGCCCCAGCAGGAAGACCCCGGCCGCTGCATGGGGACGCACCCGTCCGCCCGCGAACTCACCGGAGGTGAGGTACTCCCGGGTGATGCGCACGAGCAGCACCCCGGCCGCCAACGCTGCCAGCCAGGAGACGATCGTGCCCGCCACGACGGCCGCGGCGATCGACGGATGCGCCCCGCCCCACAACGACGCAAGCGCCCGGGTGAGCAGGGGAAAGCCGGGGAAGAAGGCCTCATCGTGGGCGGGATGGCCACTGTCGAAGGCGAAATAGCCCTCCGAGGCGATGCGCATCAGGTGCCCGGCGTCGAAGCGCTGATAGGCGTCGACGGGCCACGGCAATCCGGTCTGGCGGGGCGTGGCATGTCCGGTCCAGCCCAGGATGAGCGCCGCCAGCAGGTAGACGGCCCGGGAGGCCACCCACCAGGTGCCGGCGATGCGCAGGTCGCGACGCCATCCGCCCGTCGGATGTGCGGCGCCGGGGGCCGTGGTGGCCGGTGTGGGCGTCGACGCTGTCATGGCTGGAACTTCCGGTGGGCGACAAAGGGCCCGCCCATCATGTCACCGTGGGTGGCAGGGATGGGCGGGCCGATCGTCAGTTCAGTGGTCAACCGATCACCGCGGGCGCCGGGGTCATAACCGGGCCGGGGTCACAAGCGGACGGCGCGCAGGCGCAGCGAGTTGCCGATCACGCTCACCGAACTGAGCGCCATGGCAGCGGCCGAGAACATCGGCGAGAGCAGCCATCCGAACGCGGGGTACAGCACGCCGGCGGCCAGGGGAATGCCGGCGGTGTTGTAGACCAGCGCGAACAGCAGGTTCTGCCGGATGGTGCGCATCGTGGCATTCGAGATGTGGCAGGCGCGCACGATCCCGTCGAGGTCGCCGCCGATCAACGTGATGCCGGCGCTCTCGATGGCCACGTCAGTGCCGCCACCCATGGCGATGCCGACGTCTGCGGCAGCAAGCGCGGGGGCGTCATTGATGCCGTCGCCGGCCATCGCCACCACGCCACCGGCCGCCTTCAGCTGGTTGATCACCTGCACCTTGCCGTCGGGCATCACCCCGGCATGCACCTCATCGATGCCCAACTCATCGGCCACCGCACGGGCGGTTGCCTCGGCGTCACCGGTGACCATCACCGGATGCACCCCGGCATCCACGAGCGCTGCCAGCGCCTTGCGGCTGGTGGGCTTGAGCGGATCCTCGATGGCCAGCACGGCGGCCGGCTTGTCATCGACGCTCACGAACACCGCGGTCGCACCGCGCGTCCGCATGCTCGCGGCGGCGGCCGTGAGCTCCTCGTTGGGGCGGGCGTGCTCCTCGTTGCCGATGCACACATGGTGCCCCTCGACGGTGCCGTTGATGCCCGCGCCGCTCGTGGCGTGGAAGTCCGACACATCGGGGACGGTCAACGTGCGGGTGGCGGCGGCCTCCAACACGGCACGCGCCAGGGGATGCTCCGAACCCTTCTCGGCGCCGGCCGCCAGGCGCAGCACCTCGGACTCGTCGTGATCGGCGGTGGTCTCCACCTGCGTCACGGTGGGATGCCCCATCGTGAGCGTGCCGGTCTTGTCGACCACCAAGGTGTTCACCTTGGACAGTTCCTCGAGCGCCTCGGCGTCGCGGATGAGCACGCCGGCAGTGGCGGCGCGTCCCACGCCCACCATGACCGCCATCGGGGTGGCCAGCCCCAGGGCACAGGGGCAGGCGATGATGAGCACCGAGACCGCCACGACGATCGCATGGGGCAGGCGGGGTGCGGGCCCGACGAGCATCCACACGATGAAGGCGATCACGGCCAGGCCGAGCACGATCGGGACGAACCAGGCCGCCACCTTGTCCACCAGCCCCTGGATGGGGGCACGGGAACGCTGCGCGCTGGAGACCAGCGCGATGATGCCGGACAACACCGAATCATGGCCGAGCTTGTCGGCCTTCACCACCAGGCTGCCCTGGGTGTTCAGGGTTCCGCCGATCACCCGGTCGCCCACGTGGCGGGCCACGGGCATCGGCTCCCCGGTGACCATCGACTCATCGATGTGGGAGGCGCCGTCGGTGACCACGCCATCGACCGGAACCTTCTCGCCGGGATGCACACGCACCCGGTCACCGACCTGCAGCGTGTCGACGGCGACCTCATGCTCGGTGCCGTCGGGCATCACCAGCCGGGCCTTCTTGGGGGCCAGGTCGAGCAGGGCGCGGATCGATCCGGAGGTGCGGGCCCTGGCGCTGAGTTCGATCACCTGTCCCAGCAGCACCAGCACGGTGATCATCGCGGCCGCCTCGAAGTACGGCTCCACGGTGCCCTGGGCGGTGCGCATCGTCTGCGGGAACACGCCGGGCGCGATCGTGGCGATCAACGAGTAGACATAGGCCACGCCGGTGCCCATCGAGATGAGCGTGAACATGTTGAGCTTGCCGGTGCGCCATGAGATCGCGCCGCGCACGAAGAAGGGCCAGCCGGCCCACAACACCACGGGGGTGGCGAGCACCAGCTCGAGCCAGGCGGCAAGCTGGTCGCCCACGGCGTCCATGAAGCCACCGAACAGCGGGCGGACCATCGACAGCACCAGGATCGGCACGGTGATCACCACGCCCGCCCAGAAACGGCGGCGCATGTCGGTGAGTTCGGGGTTGGTGCCGGTCCTGGCGGTGGTCACCACGGGTTCCAGTGCCATGCCGCAGATGGGGCAGGCCCCGGGATGGTCGACACGCACCTCGGGGTGCATCGGGCAGGTGTACCAGGTGACGCCGGAGGCGTCCGCCTGATCCGACGGCGCGCCCGGCGCGGGTGTCCCGTGACCCTGCATGTCGTGGCCGTGCATGTCGTGGCCCTGCATGTCGTGACCAGGGGTGGTGTGGTCATGCTTCGGCGTCGTGCCGGATGCCATGGTTGCGGCAGGCGTCGCATGATCGGTGGTCATCGCCATCGGGTGGTTGCCCTGCGTGGACGACGAATCAGCGGGGTGCGACGGGCCAGCGGAGTGGTCCATCTGCATCGGGGCGTGACCATCTGATGCGCCAGCCACCTCGTCGGCGGGCACCAGGTTCATGCCGCAGATCGGGCAGCGTCCCGGCGTGGCCTCGCGGATCTGGGGGTGCATGGGGCAGGTGTAGACCGCGTGCGCCTGCGGGGCGGGCGAACCGCCCTGCTCGTCGGCGGGCACCAGGTTCATGCCACAGATCGGACAACGCCCCGGCGAGCCCTCACGCACCTCCGGGTGCATCGGGCAGGTGTAGACCACGCCGGGACCCGTGCCCGGCGTGATCGTGGGATGTGACGCTTCACTCATAGAAACTCCTCACCTGATGTATACCCCCGGGGGGTATCAGGATCAAGGTGTTACCGTGCGTGGGACGTTCCCGGGAGCGGTCGCGGCCGGCTTTGACCCGCGACCGCGCAGGGTCACTCCTTGTCGAGGTCCGATGCGATGAGCGTCGCCAATTCGTCCACGGCGGTGGCGTCGTCGGACTCGATGTTCACCGTGTCGCCCTTCTTGGCGCCCAGGGTCATGATCATCAGCGGGGAGGCTGCGTCGACGGGTTCCTCGCTGCTGCCGACCTTCGACAGCAGGATGTCGTCGTCATATTCGCCGGCCTTGTCGGCGATGATCGCGGCAGGACGCGCGTGCAGACCGATTGCGGAGCCGACGACTGCTTGCTTGCTGGCCATGTTCTTCTCCTCATATCCGCCACGGGGCGCTGGCTCCGGGCTGATCGACGACGGGGACGGGCGCGTCCCCGCAGGCCCCGTGATGGGCCCTCGTTCACCCTTAATACTCACACACTCGCGGGCCCTGCGAGGGGCTTCACCAGCACTGTCGGCGCGGATTTGGCAGACGCGGTTCGCCGGGGCGTCCTACGTGGAACACTGGGTAATCAACCATTCAGCGTTGAAGGGGGAGCGCCCCAATGTCTCCAGCAAATCCGGCTCCAGGAAGCACTGCGTTGGCGGGCGATGCACTCGTGGTCACCGGCACCGGCGTGGTGGCCGGAGTGGCCTATGCGCCGGTGAACCGCGTGCAGCCGCGTCCACAGCTGCCCAGCGGCGGCACCATCGCCGAATCTGAGCAGGACCAGGCCGTCAATGCCTTCGCCGATGCGGTGGTCGCCGTGCAGAATGTGCTGCTTGACAAGGCTGAACACGTCACCGGGCATGCCCGGGAGGTGCTCAATGCCACTGCCCAGCTGGTTGCCGATCGTGGCCTCACCCGGGCGGTGAAGAAGCTCATCAAGCATGGCGATTCGGCCGAATGGGCCGTGGTGCAGGCCACGGACAACCTGGTGGCACAGTTCGATCGGCTGGGCGGGCTCTACGCCGAGCGCACCACCGACCTGCGTGACATCCGCGATCGGCTGGTGGCCGAGCTGCGCGGGGAGCCGGAGCCGGGCGTGCCGCGTCCCAAGAGCCCGGTGGTGCTGTTCGCCGAGGACCTCGCCCCGGCCGACACCGCGGGGCTGGACCCCGAGCTCACCGTGGGCCTGGTCACCGAGGCCGGTGGCAAGACGAGCCACACCGCGATCATTGCCCGCCAGCTGGGCATCCCCTGCATCGTCGGCACCGGCGTGGCGCTGCGCGAGATCAAGAACGACACCACGGTGCTGGTCGACGGTGCCGCAGGCACCGTGGTCGCCAACCCCGACCCGGAGCAGGCCATGGCCGCGGTGGCCGAGTCGAACGCCTATTTCAACCGGGTGCGCGAATGGCGGGGCCCGGGGCGTACGAGCGACGACTACGCGGTGCAGCTGCTGGCCAATGTGGGTGACGGCAACGCCGCCGGCAAGGCGGCCGCGGGCGAGTCGGAGGGCATCGGGCTGTTCCGCACCGAGCTGGCCTTCCTCAGCGCCTCCGAGGAACCGTCGGTGGCCGAGCAGGCTGAGATCTACCGTTCGGTGCTCGAGCCCTATGCCGGGCGTGGCGGACGCACCCATGTGGTGATCCGCACGCTGGACGCAGGCTCCGACAAGCCGCTGGCCTTCGCCAATTTCGACGCCGAGGCGAATCCGGCGCTCGGGGTGCGCGGACTGCGGCTGGCCGCCGACAACCCCGGGCTGCTCATCCACCAATTGGATGCCATCGCCGAGGCACGCAAGGGCATTGACGTCGATGTGTGGGTGATGGCCCCGATGGTGGCCACCGTGGGCGAGGCCCGCAGCTTCGCGGCGAAGTGCCGCGATCGCGGGCTGTGGCCGGGCGTCATGGTGGAGGTGCCGGCGGTGGCCCTGAAGGCCGAGCAGGTGCTGGCCGAGGTGGAGTTCTTCAGTATCGGCACCAACGACCTGACGCAGTACACGATGGCCTCGGATCGGTTGTCGTCCAAGCTGGTCGACCTGAACGATCCCTGGCAGCCGGCGGTGCTCTCACTGATTCAGATGGCCGGCCATGCCGGGATCAAGCGTCACAAGCCGGTGGGGGTGTGCGGCGAGGCCGCCGCCGATCCGTTGCTGGCCTGCGTACTGGCCGGGCTGGGCATCACCTCGCTGTCGATGGCCGCCACCGCCCTGCCCGCCGTGGGCGTGCAGCTCGGCGATGTGACGATCGAACAATGCCGACAGGCCGCCGAGGCCGCCGTCCAGGCGCCCTATGCCGTGGCTGCGAAGGCCAGGGCGACCGCCCTGCTCAAGAAATAGGGCGCCACGGCCCTGCTCAAGAAATAGGGCGCGACGCCCTGCTCACGGGATGGGGCGCGACGGCAGCGTCCAAGCAGCAGGGCGCGACGGACCGGTCAGGAAACGGGGCACGCGGATCGGGGCAACGGCTCAGTAGCCGCGCAACTTCTCGATCTCGCGGCGTTCCTTCTTGGTGGGTCGTCCGGTTCCGGGATCGCGTCGGGCGACCGGCGCGGACAGCCAGGCCGGTTTGGCCGGTGACAGGTCACGGTAGGCCGTCACGGCCACCTTGGCCCCGACGCGCTTGTTGAGCAGGGTCAACACCTCGAAGCGACGGTCCCAGCCGGGCCGGCGCACGGTGATGATGTCCCCGGGGCTCACCTGTTGGGACGGCTTGACGGGCGCGTCGTTGTAGCGGATGTGGCCGCCCTTGACGGCCTGGGTGGCCATGGAGCGCGTCTTGAACAGGCGCACGCTCCACAGCCAGACATCGATTCGGGTCATCGTTCGCCTCCCGGTGCCTTCCAGTATGGTCGATGCACTCAGGGCGCGTCCGGGTCGAACACGTCGGAGCGGAAGCGCTGGGGCACCGGCACGACGCGGTCGTGTTGCCAGGGCTTCTCCCACCCACCCAGGCGCAACAGGATGTCGGTGAGCAGGCCGGTGAAGCCCCACAGGAAGAGGTCGTCGAACTGCCAAGCCGGCCCGATGATGCTGTCGGGGCGCAGTTGGGCGCTCACCCGATGGCTCGGATCGGCCAGCTTGCTCACCGGCCAGCGCTGGATGCTGGCCACCTCGCTGGGGCTGGCCACCAGGCTGTTGTCGGGACGCCACCAGCCGACCACCGGTGCCACCACGAAGTGGCTCACCGGGATCTCCGCCGACGGCAGGGTGCCCAGGATGTTGACCTCGGCTCGATCAAGGCCGACCTCCTCGCGCGCCTCGCGCAGGGCGGTGTCGACCAGATTGTCGTCGTAGGCCTCCGCGTGGCCGCCGGGGAAGGAGATCTGCCCCGAATGGTGACGCAGGTTGCGGGCGCGCACCGTGAACAGCACGGAGGGATCGGGTCCGTCGGACAGCAGGATCAGCACTGCCGAACTGCTGTCGTCGGGCTGGGGGTGCTGCAGGCGCGACAGGGCCGCGGGGTCGGGGCTGGTCAGCGCCGTCTGCAGCCCCCGCAACGACGAGGGAACGGCTAGGGGGGAAGGGATCGTGGGGGGATTGGTCTGGCCGGTGGTCATCGTTCTCTCTTCTCAGGGCGTGCCTGCGGCACGCATCGTGTCGGGCGCACAACAGTCCGTGCCCGGTGGAATGCCTCACCGGTGGTCACGGCGAGCGCACGAGCCTTTCGGCCTCGTCGGGATCGGTGGGTCCGATGCCGAAGCTGGGGCACAGCCCGGCCACCGGGCAGGCCCCGCAGGCCGCCTTCTTGGCGTGGCAGCGCGCCCGGCCGTGGAAGATCAGGGTGTCTGACAGCAGCGTCCACACCGACTCGTCGAACAGGGCGCTCACATCGCGCTCCACGGTGAGCGGCTTGGTCGAGCTCGTGAAGCCCAACCGCTTGCTCACCCGCAACACATGGGTGTCGGTGGTGACGCCGGGGATGCCGAAGGCATGGCCGCGCACCACCTGGGCCGTCTTGCGTCCCACTCCCGGCAGGGAGGTGAGCTGGTCGATCTCGCGGGGAACCACCCCGTGGAAGTTCTCGGTGAGCGCCTGCCCGATGCCCACGATGGCCGTCGCCTTGTTGTGGAAGAAGCCGGTTGGCCGGATGATCTGCTCCACCTCGGGCAGCGAGGCAGCACCCAGCGCGGCGGCGTCGGGATAGTGGTCGAACAGTATCGGGGTCACCTTGTTGACGCCCTTGTCGGTGGTCTGGGCCGACAACACCGTGGCTACCAGCAGCTCGAAGGGGTCGTGGAAGGTCAGCGCGCAGCGGGCGTCGGGATAGGTCTGGTGCAGGATCCGGAAGATCTCGTGGGCCGCGGCCACCTCGCCGGTTGCGCGGTCAGACCCGGCGGCAGACTTCCCGGCGCCCGTCGATGCGTTCTGTTCGTTCATCGTGTTCCCACTGGCCATGGCCGTGTCACAGGCTCGCGACCAACTCCACCTCGACGCAGGCGTTCTTGGGCAGGACGGCCACACCGACCGCGCTGCGCACATGGCGTCCCTGCTCGTCGAAGATCTCGGCAAGCAGGTCGGAGGCCCCATTGGCGACCGCGGCCTGTTCGGTGAACCCGTCGGAGCTGGCCACGAACACCATCACGCGCACGATGCCGGTGATGGCATCGATGCCCCCGGCGATGTCGGCCACTGCCGCCAGCGCATTGAGGCAGGCCACGCGCGCTGCGGCCGTGGCGGCCTTCTCGTCGATCGGACCACCCACCAGTCCGGTGGTCAGGCGACCGTCGTGCAGGGGAAGCTGGCCCGAGGTGTACACCAGATCGCCCACGCGGAGCGCCGGCAGGTAGGAGCCCACCGGCGTGGCCACGTCGGGCAAGGAGATGCCCAGGGCCTTCAACTTGTCACTGGGCTTGCTCATGGTCTGGCCTCCCGCTTGAAATAGCCGACCAAGGAATCGGCGTTCGGTCCCGGAACCACCTGGACGAGCTCCCAGCCGTCAGCTCCGAAGTTGTTGAGAATCTGTTGGCTCACGTGGCTGAGGATCGGTGCGGTGAGATATTCCCACCGCACCTGGTGCCCCTCGGGGCGTGCTTCGTCATTGCTCATGGGTGGCCTCTCCCGCGCCCTGGCGCGGATCGTGGATGGGCTCAAGCGGCAGTCCGAAGCGTCGTCGAGCCGGATGGGTTGCGGCGCGCAGTCGCGAGGATTGTGCGTCGGATTGCTGCGTGAGCACTGCTGCCCACGATTTCACCTCGGGACGCTGGCGCAACAGCTGGCGCCGCTCCCGCTCGGTCATGCCGCCCCACACGCCCCACTCAATGCGGTGGTCGAGTGCTTCGGCAAGGCACTGTGCGCGCACGGGACAACCCATGCACACGGTCTTCGCCCGCTTCTGGTCCCGGCCCTCCGGGAACAGGGCATCGTTCATGCCTCGGCATCTTGCCTGCAGCGGCCAGTCCTCAACATCAGTAACAGCCATCGGGCGCCCCCCTTTTCGCGCGATACCTGATCCGCCAAAAATACACCTGAGACTTACACTCAGTGAACCCCCTGCGTTGCTCTCGTCCGTTGAGATCCCCGGACCGCAACGGTGCCCGTCCGGGAGCGCAGCTGAGGGCGATTCACAGCTGGCGCAACGCGTCCATTGTCCCGGTTGCCGGTTAGGCTGGCAAGCATGAGTTCTCGGCAAGGCGATTCGCGGCTGTATTCGTTCGTGATTCTGGCCGTACTCAGCGTGACCTGCGGAGTGTTCATTGCCGGCATGGGCATCCCCTTCGCCGCGCTGGCGAGCGACGCCGCGGGGTCGGCGTCGAGCAGCCTGAACAACGTCACCACCCAGCTGACGATTCCGCACCAGGCGGAAAACTCACAGATCCTGTTGGCCAATGGCGACGTGCTGGCCAGCTTCTTCGACCAGAACCGCGAGCCGGTGGGCCTCGACCAGATCTCGCCGTTGATGCAGAAGGCACAGATGGCCATCGAGGACCATCGCTTCTACGACCACGGTGCGGTGGACGCCCAGGGCATCCTGCGCGCTGCCCTGGGCCAGGTGGTCGGCAACAGCGGTGGTGGTTCCACGCTCACCCAGCAGTATGTGAAGCAGGTGCGCATCCAGATCGCCCAGGACAATGGCGACACGAAGGCCGAGCAGGAGGCCCAGGCCCCCACGATGAGCCGCAAGATCCTGGAGATGCGCTACGCAGTGGCCCTGGAGCAGGAGCTCACCAAGCAGAAGGGCAGCCTGAAGGCCGCCAAGGACGCCATCCTGGAGAACTACCTCAACATCGCCTATTACGGTGACGGCGCCTACGGCGTGCAGGCGGCCGCCAAGCACTACTTCGGGGTGAATGCCAAGGACCTCGACCTCGAGCAGTCCGCGATGCTCGCCGGCCTGGTGCAGAGCCCCAGCGACACCGACCCCGTGAACCATCCCGACGCGGCCATCGCCCGTCGCAATGTGGTGTTGGAGCAGATGCTCAAGTGGGACCAGGAGGGCACCTGGTTCACCGGATCCCCCCAGCTGACTTCCGATCAGGTGCAGCAGGCCAAGGACATCGGATTCGACCAGTCGAAGGTCACCGAGAACTACTCGGGCTGCGCCTCGTCGAAGTATCCGTTCATCTGCCAGTACACCGAGAACGTGCTGCTGTCGGACCAGATGAGTTCGCTGGGCGCCGACCGTGACGCCCGCAAGCGCGCCCTGTACCGCGGCGGACTCAAGATCCAGACCGTCGTCGAGCCGGACGCCCAGGATGCGGCCCAGTCGGCGATCACCGCCCTGGTCAAGCCGACCGACCCGGTGGTCTCCGTGGCGGTGATGACCGATCCCAAGACCGGCCTCATCAAGGCCATGGCGCAGAGCAAGCCGGTGATGGGCACCAACACCGATGCCGGCGAGACCTACTACAACTACGCGGTGGGCCAGGACATGGGCGGTGCCGAGGGCTACCAGGCAGGCTCCACCTTCAAGGCCTTCGTGGCTGCGGCGGCGATCAGCGAGGGCTTCATCCCCTCGCAGACCTACTACAACGCGCCGGCCACGAAGAACTGGGAGGGCACCACCTTCAAGAACTGCGACGGCAACTTCGTCTTCAAGTCGGGTGACGGCCAGGGCTGGACCGTGTCGAACTCGTGGAAGACCGGCAACATGAACATGCTCACCGGCATGGGGGCCTCGGTGAACAACTACTTCGTGGCCCTGGAGCGTGACGCGGGCATCTGCTCGTCGATCAAGATGGCCGAGACGGTGGGCATGCAGCTGGCCGACTCGAACACGCCCATGGAGAACTACCAGAACGTGCCCTCGTTCACGCTGGGCGCCCTGAACGTGACGCCGATCTCGATGGCCGAGGCCTATGCCACCTTCGCCAACCGGGGCATCCACTGCGACCCCGTGATCCTGGCGTCCGCCAAGACCGCTGACGGGAACAGCCTGCCGGTGCCCCCGGGCAACTGCAAGCAGGTGATCGACCCGACGGTGGCCGACGGCGTCAACCTGGTGATGCAACAGGTGCTGAAGACCGGTGGCACCGGCGTGGCCAGCAAGGTGCCCGGCAACTACGACCAGGCCGGCAAGACCGGTACCGCAGGTAGCACCGAGACCGAGTCGGCGGTGTGGTTCAACGCCTACACCCCCGAGCTCGAGGGCGTGGCGATGATCTCCGTTGATCCGGGCAACACCTACTGGACCGGCCGCCAGCAGACCCTCACCGGACTGCGTACCGGCAGCGGCGCCGTCCTGTCGGGCAACTCCACCACCGAGTCCGGTGGTATCTGGAAGGCGATGATGTCGGCGCAGCTGCCGAAGACGCCCGCCACCCAGTTCGCGCCCTACACCCCGACCACCACTTCGATGCCCGCCGCCTACACAGGACGCTCATGACGCAGAAACCATCACCCACCGGGTCGGCCGTGGCCCACCGCACGTCGGCGCTGAAGTCCCTGATGGGTGCCGGGTTCGGGTTCGGGGCCTCGATGCTGGCGGGCGGCCTGGTGGAGGCACATGCCTTCCTCATCCGCCGCCATCGGATCCCGATCCTGGCGCCGGGCAGCGCGCCGATCCGCGTGCTGCACATCTCCGACCTGCACCTGCTGGCGCGCCAGGACGATGCCCTGCGCTTCCTGGCCGGCCTCGCGGCCCTGGAGCCCGATCTCGTGGTGAGCACCGGTGACCATGTGTCCGAAGCCAGCGCCATCGCCCCCATGATGGCCGCGCTCGGCCCGCTGCTGCGCCTGCCCGGGGTGTTCGTCTTCGGCTCGAATGACTTCGTCAAGCCGCACTTCCGCAATCCGTTGGGCTATCTGTGGCGCGGCGCCACCGGCCGGCACCAACGCCACCACGCCGACGATCCCGCGCTGGCCCTGCCGACCGGCGAGTTGCGCGACCAGCTGGCCTCGCACGGCTGGACCTACCTCGACGACGTCGACACCACCCTGTCAGTTGCCGGCCGCCGCGTGCAGCTGCGCGGCACCGGGGACGCCCACGTGGGGCGTGACCACTACGACGCGGTGGCCGGACCCCTGGACACCGGGGCCGACGTCTGGCTGGGCGTCACGCACGCCCCCTACCAGCGCGTGCTCAATGCGATGGTCGACGACGGCTTCCCGCTGATCCTGGCCGGGCACACGCACGGCGGACAGGTGTGCCTGCCCACCGGCCGGCCGATCGTCACCAACTGCGATATCGATCCGGGCCATGCCAAGGGGCTGAGTCGCTGGGAACATGACGGGGCGGCCGCCTGGATGTACGTGTCGGCCGGCATGGGCACCTCGCCCTATGCGCCCTACCGGCTGTTCTGCCGCCCGGAGGCGGCCCTGCTCACCCTGGTGGCCAGCGACACCCGGGAATGACGCGCGTCGGCAGGCCCTGCGCGGGGCAGCTGCGGGCGACACGGGGAACCCGGGTCGGCGCGGGCAATTGGTGGCGCAGGGGGCCTTTGGGTTAGACTGATCGACGGCTTTGCAGCTGTGCTCCGACATGTCGGGCATGACTGTCAGCTTCGGGGTGTGGCGCAGCTTGGTAGCGCGCTTCGTTCGGGACGAAGAGGTCGCAGGTTCAAATCCTGTCACCCCGACAGATGGTGAAGGCCCGGTGGATATCCACCGGGCCTTCACCATTCTGTGGGGAGCCTCGTGGTCCTCAGGCCACTGGCAACCCCGTGGCCCCAGGCCACTGGTGACGCTGCGGCGCTCAGGCCGCCTGCAACACCTTGCCCCGTTGGCGCTCATGGAGCTCGGCGCGCGTCGGTTGGTGTCGCACCATCAGATAGGGCGCCACCATCGCCGGCAGCACGAGCAGGAACACCGGGAACACCGAGCGGGTGAACACCAGCGAGATCACCGCCAGCACGCCGGCGAAGATGAGCTCACTGCGGGTGGAACGCAACGCCTCGCGGAACGAGATCGCCGTGGAGTCCTTCGGCGTCACCAGGAACACCGAGTTGCCGAACATCGACTTCAGCGACGATCGCAGGCTGGTGAAGTACATCGACCCGTAGAGCATCATCGAGCCGCCCGAGTAGCTCAGCAGCTTCGTGTGGGCCATCCTCGCCCAGTGGAAGACCACGTCGTTGACCATGGGGGCCACCAGGAACGCCACCGTGGGGATCAGCATCCACAGCGGGAACTGGAAGGAGGCATGCATCATCGGCAGCACGACGACGTTGATCACCACGAACACCGAGAACACCGCGGTCAGCGGCAGGGCATAGGTGAACAGCACGATGTCGAGCTTCTCGTACCAGTGCAGCTGGCGTGAGGTCATGATCGGACGGGTGTTCTTGCGGATGAACTCCATGTTCCCCTGCGTCCACTTGCTGTGGCGCTTGCGGAACGCCAGGTAGTCCACCGGGAACTCCTCCTGGCAGGTCACGTCGGGTGCGAACACGGTGGTGTACCCGTGCTCGCGCACGGCCAGCGAGAAGCACAGGTCCTCGGCCACCATCAGCGGGAAGCCCCCGGCGGCGTCGAAGGCCTGCTTGCTCACCATGGCGCCATGGCCGAGCAGCGACAGGAACCCGTAGCGGTTCTTCACCGACTGGTAGACCGGCCAGTGCGAGTCCACCCCCAGCGAGAACTTCTGTTGGAAGCGGGTGACGTTGCGCGTGGCCACGTGGGTGGCCTGCACGATGCCGATCGACTGGTCGGACGCGAAGTAGTCGAGCATGCGGCGGATGAACCGCGGCGGGATGATCTCGTCGCTGTCGAGGATCACGAAATAGTCGTAGTCGGCTCCCGTAAGGTAGTTGTTGAGGTTTCCTGCCTTGAATCCGACATGGTTTTCACGGCGTACCACCTGCACATCATGGGTGGCCGCGAAGATATCTATCATTGTTAGGTATTCGGGCTTGTCGGAATCGTCGAGGATGACGGTGTGCACGTTTGTGTACCGCTGTTTCATGCTGGCGGCCAGCGAGTTCGCGTTGAAGTCATTGCGGGTGCAGTACACCATCACCACGCGCGGTGGGTGACGGTGCAGTTTGCGGCGTCGTACCGGGCGGATGCGTCCGCGCATCACCAGGTAGTACCAGGCGGTGTAGAGCACGTCCTTGATGCCGTTCAGCCAGAAGTATCCGATGAACAGCAGGGTGACCAGGGCGAGTACCCCGGCAACGGGCCGTTGCGTGATCTCACGGCTCAGGGAGCCGGCTGTGGTGAGCAGGGCCAGCCCGAAGAGGGCTGCCCAGACGAGCAGGATCACGCGGTAGAGAGCGGGAGACTTGGTCATGCCTGGTCGCCAGTGCCCTTGCGTGCGGCGCGGCGTCCCACCTGGATGCCGATGAACACCGCGATGGCGAGCAGGAGAGCCACGCCCACCGCGATGCCGATCCAGGTTCCGGTGCTCAACGCCACCGTTGAGATTGCCCCCGTGGCAACCGTGGGATTCGTTCCGTTTTCGTACATTGCTACCTCCGAAATGGGGACCGGGCCTGTCGCAGGGCTGGAGGAGGGGGCGGAGATAAATCCCCCCACCCATGAGCAGAACCGGGTTCTGATAGAGCGCTGCGACGGGGCGTCACCGTGTTGGGACGCGCCTTCGGGGTGGTGGCAGTGTGATGCGGTGCCGACGGGGAGTCCCCATCAGCACAAACGGACTATCTTCACTTGTGGACCCGATGTTAGGTCACTGATCGGGCAAGGTAACAAAATTTCACAAATGGCTTAGAAAACCGGGTACCTGAATGATCGTGATCGACATTTGTCGGTGATCCCGGTGTCATTGGTGGCTCCGGCGCCGGGAAAATGCACGTGTGCACCATACGAGGGTGCACATCGGGCGCGGGGCCACCTCAGCGGTAATTCAGCGCAATCATCATGCCGGCCTCGGCATGGTAGATGTTGTGGCAGTGCATGGCCCAGGCGCCGGGATTGCTGGCCTGCAGTTGCAGGCTCGTCGACGTCATCGGCGGCACCACGACGGTGTCCTTGCGCACGCCATTGGGCAGCGCGAAGGTGTGGCCGTGCAGGTGCAGGGGATGGCTCATCATCGACGAGTTCGTCACGTCGAGCTGCACCCGCTGGCCCTCGCTGACCCCGATGGGCGTGTTCTTGCCGAAGACATCACCATTGATCGTCCACACATAGGGACTCATCGTGCCGGCCAGCTTCACGTCGGCATGGGCGTCCACGTCGTGCGCGGGCAGGCGTGCCGCGTCGGTGGGGGTCAGCTCGCCGGCCCGGGTGGCGTCGGCGTCCAGCTCGGTGGGGTGCACATCTGCGGACGGGGCGTCGCCGGCGCCGGTGCGCACCAGCGCCAGGGCCTGGCCCTGCTTGCCGAAGGGTTGGGCCACCAGCGGGAACACGCCGTCGGCCAGTGTCACGAGCACGTCGTAGCGCTCGCCCATGCCGATGTACAGCGCCCTGGTGTCGTGGGGCTGCACGGGATAGCCATCCGTGTGGGTGATGCTCATCGTGTGGCCACCCAGCGCCACCTTGAACAGGGTGTCGGAGGCGGCATTGATCAGCCGGATGCGCACCCGCTGGCCGGGCTTGGCGCTGAAGGTGCGCGGTGCGGCGGGGATTTCCCCGTTGATCAGGTAGTGCGGGTAGGCGACGTCGCCCACCGAGCCGAAGGGCGAGTCGCCCATCATGGAGCCGCTGGAACCGTTCATGCCGCCCATGCCGGAACCGTGCATGCCACCCATGCCGCCCATGCCGCCCATGCCCTGGCTCGACGACGACGAGGAGTCGTCGCCACCGCTGGACTTCAGGTCGGCGAAGACCTGGTCGGGGGTGCGGCCGGTGCCGTCCACCCAGTCGTCCAGGGTGACCACCCATTCCTGGTCGTAGCCACCGGGCTCGGCGGGGTCATCGATGATGAGCGGCGCGTACAGGCCGCGGTCGAGCTGCACGCCCTGGTGGGAGTGGAAGAAATAGGTGCCCGGATCGGGGGCCACGAACTCGTACAGGAACTTGGTGCCCTGGGTGACGGCGTCCTGGGTGAGGCCCGGCACGCCGTCGGCGGCGTTGCGGATCTGGATGCCATGCCAGTGGATCGTGGTGGGGGCCGGCAACTGGTTGTCCAGGGTGATGCGCAGCAGGTCGCCGGCGCTGGCGCGCAGTTCGGGGCCGGGCAGGGTGTTGCCGTAGCCCCAGGTGTTGACATTGACCCCACCCAGGTCGGCGGTGAAGGCCGAGGCGGTGATGGTCCTGGTGACCACGTGCTGGCCGGGGCTCGGGGTGAGTGCGCTGGGGGTGGCGAAGGCCTGCGAGACCGAGTTGGACGGGCTGTTCGCCGAGCAGGCGGCCAGCAACCAGCTGCCCGCCACTGCCATGGATCCCGCCAGCACGCTGCGTCGAGTTGCCTTCATCGTCATTCCTCCCCGGACGGCCCCGCGCACCCGGCGGGGGGCTTGGCGCCCGCACCACCCATGATGGCGCCGGGCCATTGAGGCGGGGTCGCGATCACATCGCGATTGTATGAAGGTCGGCGGCGTGTCCCGGGTGTACGGGGGGGCAGCATGCGTGG
>OLOA01000429.1_pt1 | contig 45131 bp, 48 predicted proteins | sample 1672201 | NCBI WGS metagenome assembly OLOA01 (sample SAMEA3136658, study PRJEB25190) | human gut metagenome
AGCGCTTGAATGGCATTCAAGAGGTCAGCGGTTCGATCCCGCTTATCTCCACCACGAAAATCCTGTAATCTTTGAGATTACAGGATTTTTTCGTTTTAAATTTTTCGTGGGCGCTATGCAACAGGGTGTGAAATAAATCGAAAAATTTGTTCTATTTCATACTCCGTTGCATACTCTCTGCACAGTCCTGTTTATGGGACTGGCGCTCTGATAGTATGAAAGCACAGAGGAAAACCGGCTTTGGGAAAGGAGAAATGATATGCGGTTTTTTGCGCTCATATATCGCTCATATATATTATTGTTGGGCTGGTTCGTGAGAGCTATCTGGAGTTTGTTGCTGCGCAGTACGATTGCGATCAATGCAGATGGATGGCGGAGCGTAAGCGCAATGGGCGGCTGCCTGCAGACTACGAATGGTGGGGGCGCTAGCACATGACGATGGAATTGAAGCAAGCAAAAGCGCTGCTGACGGAACTGGCCGACGGCGTCGACCCGCTGACGGGCGAGTGCCTACCGGCCGACAGCGTCTGCAACCGGCCGGAGATCATCCGCGCGCTGCACTGCGTGCTGCGGTATGTGTCGGACCGGCCGAAGCGGTCTGCACCACTGCCCAATGCGGGCAAGCCGTGGACGGAGGCGGATGAAGCCGCCCTGATGCAGATGTTTGACGTAGGCTGTTCCATTGAGGAGATGCAGGCGCGGTTTCAGCGCACAAATGGCGCAATCATTCGGCGTTTGGAGCGCCTCGGCAGACTTCGCCCCGGCGAAACAATGAAATAAGGAATCCCCGGCGTGCGGTGAATACCGACGCCGGGGATTTCTTACTATACATTTATTTAAAAACCGTGTCAGGTTTTGGCCGCGGACGGCGGAGATAGAACCGCTGCAGTTCTTTGATCGTGTAGTTGGTGCCAAATTGGCGATTGATGAGATTGCGCGCCATACCCCAGTTCCAGCCGTGCTCGCCAACGAGCCGGTACAGGACGTCGAGTATTTCGGGCTGCATATCGGGTCATCCTTTCTGATTCTGAAAGTTTCCCGGCCGCATGATCCGCGGCGGTACAGCGCCGGCAGGAAATGTCCCGAAGTCCGGCACTGCCGCTAGGAGAAAAGATAGCATATTTCAGACGAAAATGCAAGGAAATAACAAAAAATCTTGTATAGATGAGATAAAGATTTGCAAAAATCCCCGGCCGACGATTTTTCCGTCGGCCGGGGATGCGATTTTGTGCCGCCGCGGTCATTTGCCGAGGGACTTGACCCAGTCGGTGACTTCCTGCTGCGTGACGGCGGAGGGGAAGCGCTGGCCCTCCTGCCAGTCGCCGGTGCCGGCGAGCGCCGCGAGCTGCGCGCCGCTCTCGCCGATGCCGCTGCTGGCGGAGGTGCAGAAGGGAATGACCGTCTTGCCGGTGAAGTCATTGGCCTTGACGAACGTGTCCACAGGCCACGCGGCGATGCCCCACCAGATCGGGTAGCCGATGTAGACGGTGTCATAGTCGGCCCAGTTATCTGCGGTCGTGGTCTTGAGCGCCACGTCGCGCAGGGTCTCGTCGTCATGCTCGCGCGAGACGCGGCTGTCGGTGCTGTTGTAGTCCAGGTCGGCGCTCGTGTACGGCTCGGCCGGTTCGAGCTCCAGCAGATCGCCGCCCGTCGCGGCGGCGATGGCCTCGGCCGCGGTCTTCGTGCTGCCAGTCGCGGAGAAATAGACGACGAGCGTCTTGCCGCCGGCAGCGGCGGGGGCCGTGGTGGCCTCGGGCGCTGCGGTCCTGCTGCCGCAGGCGGCGAGGCTCAGCAGCATGATCGCGCCGGTCAGCACGGGGATGAGCTTTTTCATGGCGATGCCTCCTCAGTCGTGGATGGCCGCGATCCAGCGGTCAATGGTCTTGTCCGGCGTGCGCAGGGTCGTGTCGTCGAAGTGCACGTCGAGGCCCGGCTTCACGTCCGCGCCCGGGCACAGCGCCGCCACGTCCTTGAGCGTGCGGCCGAGCCAGCCGCCGTTCGTGGCGAAGGGGTAGACGGTCTTGCCACCGAGGTCGTGCGCGGTCAGGAATGCGCGCGTGGCCGGGGCGCAGGTGTACCACCAGACGGGCGTACCGAGCACGATCGTGTCGTAGCGGCTGAGGTCGATGTCCATCGCCTTGAGCTCCGGCAGGAAGCCCTGTTTGACCTCCCGCTCGCCCTGCGCGACCACATCGTCATATGAGCCGGTGTAGGGTACGACGGTGTCGATGCGGGCGATGTCGCCGCCGATGGCGCTGCGGATGCGCTTGGCGATGCGCTGCGTGTTGCCGCGGTAAGAATAATAAAGAATGAGAGATTTCATATCGCTTGCCTCCATTTGCTATTCATGATAGCATCTTACTCCCTGAAGCTGACTTTAGGTCAAGGGGTGAAATGTAAATTTTTCTTGAATAAGGCGAAAGAGCGTAAAAAGCCCCGCACCGGTATGGTGCAGGGCTGTGTGATTTTTATCCCAGCTGGTCGAGCTCTGCCTGCCACACGGCGGCGCAGGCGTCGCTGGGCATGCGCCAGTCGCCGCGGGGGCTGAGTGTGACCGATCCGATCTTCGGCCCGTCGGGCAGGCAGCTGCGCTTGAACTGCTGCGCGAAGAAGCGGCGGTAGAAATTTTTCAGCCAGTGCAGCAGCACATCGTCCGGGTACCGGTCGCCGAGCGCATGGCGCGCCAGCCGGTAGATCTTCGCCGGGCCGAAGCCGAAGCGCAGCACGTAGTAGAGGTAAAAATCGTGCAGCTCATACGGGCCGACGAGCGACTCCGTCTGCTGGGCGATCTCGCCGTTTTCGTTCGCCGGCAGCAGCTCGGGACTGACCGGCGTGTCGAGAATGTCGAGCAGCACGGCGCGCAGGGCCTCGTTTTCCGCCGCGTCGGCGGCATAGCGTACGATGTGGCGCACGAGCGTTTTCGGCACGTCGGCGTTCACGCCGTACATGCTCATGTGGTCGCCGTTGTAGGTCGCCCAGCCGAGGGCCAGCTCGCTCAGATCGCCCGTGCCGACGACGAGCCCGCCCGTGCGGTTGGCGAGGTCCATGAGCTCGAGCGTGCGCACGCGGGCCTGACAGTTTTCATACGTCACGTCGAGCGCGGCTTCGTCCTGCCCGATGTCGGCAAAGTGGCTGTGGACGGTACGTGCGATCGGGATCTCCTGAAATGTCACGCCCAGCTCCTCGCAGAGAATCTCGGCGTTCGAGCGCGTGCGGTGCGTCGTGCCGAAGCACGGCATCGTCACGGCCAGCACGTCCTGTGCCGGGCGGCCGAGCCGCTGCATCGCGCGCACGGCCACGAGCAGCGCAAGGCTGCTGTCCAGCCCGCCGGAGATGCCGATGACGGCGGTCTTGGCGTGCGCGTGGGCAATGCGCTTGGCCAGCCCGTCGGCCTGCATGGCGAGGATGAGCTCGCAGCGCTCGGCGCGGGCGGCATCGCCGGCCGGGACGAACGGCGTCGGCGAGACGGGCCGCGTGAGCGGCACCTCCCGCAGCGGCAGGTGGAACACGACCGTCTCGTATCCCGCGCTCTCGGGCTGGAACGTCGTGCTGCGGCAGCGCTCGCTGACCATGCGGCCGAGGTCGAGCTCCGTGTAGGCGCAGCCCGGGCCGAAGGGCTTCGCTTCCGCCAGCAGCGCGCCGTTTTCGCAGATGAGGTCGTGCGCGGCAAAGACCATGTCGGTCGTGGATTCTCCGTGGCCGGCGTCGGCGTAGAGATACGTGCACAGCAGCCGCGCCGACTGCTGGCACACGAGCGCGCGGCGGTAGTCGGCCTTGCCGATCGTCTCGTCGCTGGCCGAGAGGTTTGCGATTACGGTCGCGCCCGCGAGCGCGTGGTGCGTGCTCGGCGGCAGCGGAGCCCACAGATCCTCGCACACCTCGGCCGCGAGGCAAAACTCCGGCATCTCTGCGCAGCGAAACAGCAGCTGCGTGCCGAACGGCGCTTCCTGCCCGGCAAAGCGCAGCGTGCGCACGCCGGCGGGTGCGGGGTTGAACTGCCGCTTTTCGTAAAACTCGCCGTAGTTCGGCAGGTGCGTTTTCGGCACCAGACCCAGCAGCTTCCCGTGGCAGACGACGGCGGCGCAGTTATAGAGCTTGCCGTCCACCGCGACGGGCAGGCCCACGAGCGCGACAAGGTCGAGCCCCGCGCTCGCCTCCAGCACGGCGGCGAGCCCTTTGGCCGCGGCGCGCTGGAGCGGCTGCTGGAAAAACAGGTCGCCGCACGTGTAGCCGGTTAGCCCCAGTTCGGGGAATACCGCCAGCTGCGCGCCGTCCAACGCCGCGCGCCGCATGGCGGCGATGGTCTGCTGTGTGTTGAACGCGCAGTCGGCCACGCGCAGTGCGGGCGAGACCGTGCAGGCTTTGAGAAAACCGTGGATCATGATGCGTCAGTCCTTTCAAATGGCAAAACCCGGAGCGGAAAGCGCTCCGGACGGCGCGGCAAATTTGCCCGCGCCGCAGATCGGAATCGAGGCGGGCCTTGCCCCCTCGAGCTCCCCCCGCTGCTCCGGAATCTGCACAGCGGAAAAACGCCTTTTCTGCAATCGTAATCGGCAAAACCCGGAGCGCAAAGCGCTCCGGGTTTTGCGGATGCTATATCATACCACGGTTGTAGGGGGAAGAACAAGTGGCGGTATGCAGAAAATGTGTGCCGGGAAGCCCAAAATCACGGGTTTTGTGCACAGTCGGCGTCCAGTGCGGCGTATTCCGCGTCCGTGACGGGCTCGCACCATTCGTTGTTCGTCTCCTCGCCGGGGCACTCGACGGCGATGTGGCTGAACCAGCAGTCCTTCTGCGCGCCGTGCCAGTGCTTGACCCCGGCCGGGATGGTCACGACGTCGCCGGGGTGCAGGGCCTGTGCGCTCTTTCCCGCCTCCTGATACCAGCCCAGACCGTCCGTGCACAGCAGCAGCTGGCCGCCGCCGGATTTCGCGTGGTGGATGTGCCAGTTGTTGCGGCAGGCGGGGGAGAAGGTGACGTTTGCGAGAAAAACGGTCTTCGTCGGGTCGGTCAGCGGGTTAAGGAAGCTCTCGCCGGTGAAGTACTGCGCGTAGGCCGTGTTCGGCTCGCCGAGGCCGAAGAGACCGCCGTTTGCGTCCGCGCCGCCGTCGGCGTAGACCTCCTTCGCCTGCCGGAAGGCGGCCCAGGCGTTCGGCCAGCCGGCGTAGAAGGCGAGGTGTGTGAGGATCTCGGCCATTTCGGTCTTCGTCACGCCGTTTTGCTTTGCGGTCGTGAGGTGGTAGGTGAGGGAGCTGTCCGTAATGCCCTTGCTGATGAGCGCCGTGATCGTGATGATCGAGCGCAGCTTGAGCGGCAGCTGTCCCTCGCGCGACCAGACCTCGCCGAAGAGCACGTCGTCATTGAGCTCGGCAAATTTGGGTGCAAAATCATGCAGGGCGTCTCTGCCCGCAGTCTGTTTGACCATGATGATACCTCCTTATTTCAGATACTGACGGTAAAATGCTTCGATGCGGTCGAACGGGATGATGTCCATTCGGTCATAGAGATCGGTGTGCACGGCGCCGGGGATGAGCAGCAGCTCCTTGTTGCCGCCCTGCAGCCGGGCAAAGGCGTCGCGGCTGAAGTAGCACGAGTGCGCCTTGTCGCCGTGGATGACGAGCACGGCGCTGCGGATCTCATCGGCGTAGGCGAGGATGGGCGCATTGACAAACGACAGGGACGATGTGGTGTTCCAGCCGTCGGTGGAGTTGAGCGAGCGCGGGTGGTAGCCGCGCGGGGTCTTGTAGTAGTCGTGGTAGTCCTTGACGAAAAACGGCGCGTCGTCCGGCACAGGGTCGACCACGCCGCCCGCGCGCTGATACGTGCCGGCCTTGTAGTCGGTGGTGCGCTGCGCATTGAGTGCCTGGCGCAGGGCATAACGGGCGCCTGGATTGTCGTCGGCGTCGAAGTAGCCGTTGGCGGTCACACGGGTCATGTCGTACATCGTGGACGTGACGGTGGCCTTGATGCGCGTGTCGATGGCGGCGGCGTTGAGCGCCATGCCGCCCCAGCCGCAGATGCCGAGGATGCCGATGCGCTCCGGGTCGACATCATCGCGCACGGACAGGAAGTCGACCGCGGCGGAAAAGTCCTCGGTGTTGATGTCGGGCGAGGCGACATAGCGCGGCGTGCCGCCGCTCTCGCCGGTGTACGACGGGTCAAAGGCGATGGTCAGAAATCCGCGCGCGGCGAGCTCCTGCGCGTACAGGCCGGAGCTCTGCTCCTTCACCGCGCCGAACGGGCCGCTCACGGCCACGGCGGCGCGCTTTCCGGCGGCGTTTTTCGGCTTGTAGAGATCGGCCGCGAGCTCGATGCCGAAGCGGTTGTGAAACGTGACCTTGCAGTGGTCAACGGCGGCGTTTTGCGGGAACGTCTTGTCCCATTCCCGGGTGAGGGGCAGGGTGCTGTTCATGGTTACATACCTCCTGTATCGGTTTTATGCGATGGCCGCGCCCATGGCGCGGGCGGTCTCAAGTGCGGGGTGGCCGGCGATCGCGCCCGGCTCGGTCACGCCGCCGGCGAACACCGTCCCGGCGAGGCGGCACTTTTCGTAGCACGCGATCCAGCCCTCGAGCCCGTGGATGGCGCGCTCGCCCGTATCCGGCTCGTCCTCGGTCGCCGAGGCGAGCAGGTAAATGTCGCGGAATGCGTAGTCCGATGGGAAAAGGGCGTTGACACGGCCGCTGTGATCTGATATCCTAAGCATACAACCTGAAGCTGACTTTAGGTCAAGCACTTTTTTGCAAATTTTTTTCGAGGTGATCCCATGTATACGATCGGACAGGTGTCGGAGCGGTTTGATCTGCCGGTCTCCACGCTGCGGTATTATGATAAGGAGGGGCTGTTCCCGGCGCTCACGCGCACGTCGGGCATCCGCCGCTTCGGCGAGCAGGAGCTCGAGGCGCTGCGCGTGATCGAGTGTCTCAAGCGCTCGGGGCTGGAAATTAAGGAGATCAAGCAGTTTATGGAATGGTGTGCGCAGGGGAGCGAGACGTACCCGCAGCGGCACGCGCTCTTTGTGCAGCAGGCCGAGCGGGTGGAGGCGGAGATCGCGCGCCTGCAAAAATCGCTCGACATGATCCGCTTCAAATGCTGGTACTACGAGCAGGCCATGCGCGACGGCAGCGAGGACCGCGTGCACGCCATGCTGCCGGACCATCTGCCGCCGGATATCCAGCCGATTTATGACCACGCGCACGAAACGTAATCATACCATTTTGATTCAGAAAGGATGGCGACCCATGAAACAGCGAACGATCCTCTCGACCCTTCTGTTCTGCGCGCTGCTGCTGGCGGGCTGCGGCACGGCGGCGCAGACTCCGGACGCGACGCCCACCCCCCGCGCAGGAGGCGGCGGCCACGCCGACGCCGACGCCAGACCCGCTGAGCACCCTGCCGTATACGGACGGCCAGCTCTATGCCGCGGCCTACCTCGGCTATCAGGCGCCGACGGATCTGGACTTCTTCCAGCAGACGTATTTCGGCGGCCGGGAGCTGCCGGTGCACCACATCTCGGACGGGGACTTTTATCTCATCATCCCGCGCGACCCGAACGCGACCGTGCGCCTGTACAAAAACGATATGGTCACCGACTCCAAAACGCTCTTTTATGAGCAGACGAACGGCGATGCCTTCGTCATCGGCTGCAACGTCAGCGACATTTTCCCGGACGTGACGGTCTCGATCACGTCGGGCGGCGAGACGGTGGACTTTTCGCCGTTTATCTCGCTCAAGGACGGCAGCGTGCAGGTCGGTGCGCGCGGGCTGAACATCACGCGCATCTCGACTGCGCCCTGACGAATTGCGAAAACGACCCCGGGTGCGATCTGCACCCGGGGCCGCTGGTTTATCTGAGGTTATGCGAGCGTCAGCTCTGTGCTCGCGCACACGATCGCGCCCACGCGCTGCATATCGGCGAGATTCGCCGCCTGTACGGCGTCGGTAACGGAGGACGTGCAGTCCGAGAGCACGACGGCGTCATAGTCGAGCGAGATGGCGTCATAGCACGTTGTGCGGATGCAGTTGGGCGTGGTCGTGCCCGCGAGCAGGACGGTCTGCACGCCGAGGCGGCGCAAAATGAGGTCAAGACTTGTGTGAAAAAACGCTGAGAACCGGGGCTTTACGAGCACATAGTCCTGCGGCAGGACGGTGAATGCGTCCGGAAACGCATCCGACAGGTGCGCGGCGCAGTCCTCCGAGAGCGGCTTGCCGCCTGAAGCCCAGACGGCCGCGCGCGGCTTTTCCACGTCCGTGCCGTCGGCCCGGTAGTGGCGCACGGCGTAGATGACGGGAACGCCCGCTTCGTGGCAGCGGCCGATGAGCGCCGCGCACGCGGGCACGGTCTCCTCCGCCGCCGGGATGCACAGCGGGGACGCGCTGTCGAGAAAGCCCCGTTGCATGTCGATCATGATGAGTGCCTGTTTGGGCATGGCGCTTGCCTCCTGACAAAGTAGATGCCTCTATGATAGCGCTGCGTGCCGGATTTGGCAAGCGCGGCTTGCCATCCGCGCCCCGATGTGGTATCCTACCGGGTAGCCCCAAAAGGGAGGGGCACTCTTTACAAGCGGGAGCGATCAACATGAGCAGACAACTCGAACCCTATCAGCTGATCGAGCGCAGCATCCAGAAAAAATTCCACAAGGTGCTCTGGACGCCGTTCATCACCGCCATCAAGCAGTACGAACTCATCGCCCCCGGCGACCGGATCGCGGTATGCATCTCCGGCGGCAAGGACTCCATGCTCATGGCCAAGCTCCTGCAGCTGCTGCAGCGGCACAGCGACGTGCCGTTCGAGGTCATTGATCTCGTCATGGACCCCGGCTACAACGCCGTCAACCGGCAGAAGATCGAGAGCAACGCGGCGCTGCTGCACATCCCGGTCACGATCTTTGAGACGAATATTTTCGATGTCACGAGCGGCATCGAGCAGTCGCCGTGCTACCTCTGCGCGCGCATGCGCCGCGGCTATCTCTACAGCAAGGCGCGCGAGCTCGGCTGCAACAAGATCGCCCTTGGCCACCACTTCAGCGACGTGGTCGAGACGACCGTCATGGGCATGTTCTACGGCTCGCAGCTGCAGGCCATGCCGCCGAAGCTGCGCAGCCGCAATTTCCCGGGCATGGAGCTCATTCGCCCCATGTACTGCATCCACGAGGACGACATCATCGCCTGGCAGCGCTATAACGGTCTGGAGTTCATCCAGTGCGCCTGCCGCTTTACCGAGCGCGCGGCCGCGCACGGCAGCGACGGCAGCAGCTCCAAGCGGCAGGAGGTCAAGCTGCTGCTGCGCGAGCTGCGGCGCACGAATCCCGACATTGAAAAGAGCATTTTCCACAGCATTCACTCCGTCTGCCTTGACACCATGGTCGGCTACAAATCCGGCGGCGTGGAGCACACGTTCGCCGACTGCTACCGCGAGCGCGGCGAGATGGCCGAGATGGAAAAGGAGGACGCGGAATGATGCCCATCGAGCGTATGCGCCCGGAGGACTTTGACGCGGTTTTCCGTTTGCTTTCCCAGAGCTTCCCGGCCGGGGAGCGGCGGGATAAGGCGGGGCAGCGCGCGCTGCTTGCGGACAGCGCCTACCACATCGACATTCTGCGCGCGCCGTCCGGCGGCGTGCAGGCGCTGATGGCGTCGTGGGACTTTGGCGGCTTTGTCTTTTTCGAGCACTTTGCCGTAGACCCCGCCTGCCGCAATGGCGGCATCGGCGGGCAGATGCTCGACGCGCTGCTCGCGCGCTTTGATAAGCCCGCCTGTCTGGAGGCGGAGCTGCCGGAGACGGAGCTGGCCGCGCGGCGCATCGGGTTTTACGAGCGGCACGGCTTTACGGTCAACGCGGATTACCCTTACTTCCAGCCGGCGCTCACGCCGGGCGGCAGCCCGATCCCGCTGCACCTGCTCACGACCGGCGGCGCGCGCACGCCCGCCGAGCTGCGCGCGATCGAGACGCTCGTGCACACGCGCGTGTACGGTAAAACGCCCGCCGCTACAGGCAAATAACAAACAACGCGCCCGGGGTCGCACATTGTGCGGCCCCGGGCCTGCGTTATGTGAGCGTGATGCTCGCGGGTTTGCTGCTGCTTGTCGTGAAGAAAGAGAACGCGCTCTTACTCACAGCGGCGAAATATCCGTCCTCGGCAAGGGCATCCGGCCAGTGCTCGTGGATCTTCTCCAGCGTTTCACGCAGCTGCAGCAGCACGGCGGCGCCGTGCTTGCACAGGCCCGTTTCGTAGCAGCCGCAGGTGAGCGCGCTGACGGAGCCGTCGGCATAGGTGAATGTGATCTCATACGGCACGGTGCCGCTCACGATGGCGTGGCCGGCCGTGCCGTCCACAGACAGGTAGATCACCCGGTTTTCCATGTAGTATGCGTGGCCTTTTTCGGCGACACCGGCCGGGATGGACAGCTGCTCGAGCGCATACACCGGCCCGGGGCCGTGCCCGACGGCATATTCCCCGTCTGCCTCTGGCGGCAGAAGCCAGCCGCGTACCTGTCGGAACGGCAGCACGTTCGGCTCCAGCGTGACGAGGTGCGCGCCCAGCGCGTAAAACGTGCCGTGCACGGCCGTGTCTGCCGCGCCGATCACGCGCTCGTAGTCCGCGAGCCGAATGCGGAAATTGTAGTCCACTGCGACCACCTGTCCGCGTTGGCGGGCAAGCTTGCCGCTGACGTAGACCAGATCGCCGTTGTGCAGGTCAAAGCGGTCGTTATAATAGCTGTAAGCTTGGCCGCGCTCGGGGAAAAACACGCGCACGACGGACGGAACGGCCGCCGTTTCCGCCGGTGCTGCCGGAGCGGGTACCGCCTCCGGCGCGGATCCTTGCACACAAAAACCAATCGGATGCTTCATCTGCGATCCCTCCCAAATTTGTTTCATTATCTGTAGGATAGCAGATGGACTGTCCCATAAACAGGACAGCTGTCAGCACGCCCCTGCGCATTTCGTGCAGGGGCGTGCCTTTGTCTATTTTGGAGGGAGAAAGAAAGCTGATTTATTGTCCGGGGCGGCCGCCTTTGCCGCCGTCCGGGGGCGTGCCCATATTGCTGCCGTTGTTGCCATCAGGCGGCGTGCCCATGCCGCCACTGCCGTAGATGAGGCGCTCGAGCGTGACGTCGGTGCTCTGGCCGCCTATGGTGACGGTGCAGGTGCTGCCCTGCGTGGAGTCCGAGCCGAAGTTCTGCGCCATGCCGCTGTACCCGGCTGCGACGATCGTGCCGCCTGTGACGGTAGCCGCGCCGTCATAGTCGAGGGCGCTGTCGCCGTCACTCGTCGGGCCGGAGACGTAGATCTCGCCGCCGGAGACGTTCAGGTCGCCGTTGGAGTCGATGCCGACCCCGCCCGCAGCGCCGAGACCGGCGGCTTCGGCATCGGCCTGTCCATCGCGCGCAGCATCGCCGAGGGACACCGCGGCACCATCCGTGCCGAGAGCCCGGACGGGCGCACGATCGTGTTCACGGCCGAACTGAAATAGGGCTTGACAAATGAGAAAGATGCAGTATCATCTATTTCGATGACGCTACATCTTTTTCGCGCCGGAGGCGTCCATGGACATTACGAAACGCAAGATCACGAAGATCGCGCGCGAGGTGAGCAAGTTCACCGTGCGCACGCTGCGCGCCGAGGGCGTCGGCCCGGGCGAGTTTGACGTGCTGCACGCGATCCGCAAAACCCCGGCATCACGCAGGCGGGCGTGTGCCGCATCACGGGCTTTGACAAGGGCGCGGTCGCGCGCCAGACGGCGAGCCTCGAGGCCAAGGGCTACCTGCGGCGGGAGGCCAACCCTGCCGACGGCCGCAGCCGCTGCCTCTACGCCACCGCGCAGGCCGAGCGGCTGAAAAGCTCCAAGGCCGCCGTCGAGACGCAGTTTTACGACTGGCTGCTCGCCCCGCTCACAGAGCCGGAGCGCGCGGAGTTCGCGCGCGTGCTCGACGTGCTCTATCAGCGCTGCAAGGCAGAGAGCAAGGCGGGCTTTCCCAACGTGGCGGCCGCGCTGAAGGAGGGGACGTCCGATGGCGAATAAGCAGAAGAGGAAATACTCGCAGGCCATGGCGTTCGTGCTGCTGTTCGGCATCGTGAGCCTGTTTTCCGACATGACGCACGAGGGCGCGTCGAGCATTCGCGGCGCGTATCTGACGCTGCTGGGCGCATCAGCCGGGACGATTGGCTTCATCTCCGGCCTCGGCGAGCTCGTGGGCTACTCGATGCGCTACGTGTTCGGCAAGCTCACGGATAAGACCAGGCACTACTGGACGATGACGATCGTCGGCTACGTGCTCGATGTGCTGGCCGTGCCGGCGCTCGCGCTCGTCGGCGAGCACGGCTGGGTCTGGGCGTGCGCGCTGCTCGTCATCCAGCGCATGGGCAAGGCCATCAAAAAGCCCGCGAAGGACACGATCCTGTCCTTTGCCGCCTCGCAGGAGGGCGTCGGCAAGAGCTTCGGCATCCAGGAGGTGCTCGACCAGATCGGCGCGTTCCTCGGCCCGGTGCTGCTGTATCTGGTGATGCTTTTCAAAACGGACGGCACGACGTTTCAGGTCTATTCCACGTGCTTTGCGGTGCTGGCCATTCCGGGCGCGATCACGCTCGTGCTGCTGCTCGTGACGAAGCGGAAGTTCCCGAACCCCGAGCACTTTGAGCCCGAGCCGAAGGAATACGTGCCGTTCAAAATGAAAAAGGAGTTCGTGCTCTACATCGCGGGCATCAGCCTGTTCGCGTTCGGCTTTATCGACTATTCGCTCGTGCTCATGCACGTCTCGCGCACGTATACGCACCTCGCCTCCGGCCTTGCGCAGACGTCCGCGCTCGTCAGCAGCGGGTCACTGCCGCTGCTGTATGCCGGGGCTATGCTGGTCGACGCCGTGGCGGCGCTGGTGTTCGGCTTGCTGTATGACAAAAAGGGCGTGCAGGCGCTCGTGTGGTCGACGGTGCTCTCGGCGCCGTTTGCTGTGTTCGTGTTCGCGTGCCACAGTGTCGGCGCGCTGCTCGTGGGCATCGCGCTCTGGGGTGTCGGCATGGGCGCGCAGGAGTCGATTTTGAAGGCCGCCGTCACGCAGATGGTGCCCAAGGCCAGCCGCGCCACCGGCTACGGCGTGTTTGAGTGCGCGTTCGGCGTGTTCTGGTTTCTCGGCAGCTGGCTGCTCGGCGTGCTGTACGATGTGAGCATCCCGGCCATGGTGGCGGTGTCGGTGGCGGCGCAGCTGGCGGCCATTCCGCTGTATCTGCGCTCGGCCAAGCTCTACCGCGACGGTTTGAAAGGAGAAAACGCATGAAGTCTATCCGTATCCTGCCTCTTTTGCTCGCGCTCGTGCTGCTGTGCACGGGCTGCGCCGCCGGCGGCGCGGCGGAGACAACGCCCGCCCCGGACATGAGCGACCTCCCGCTCGACGGGGGCTATGCCTACCTGCGCGTGGAGGTGCTCTCGCGCGACAAGGACGCGAAAACGCTGGAAGTGAAAGTGCTCGATTTCGGCGACGCCGACGGTGTGAACGTCGGCGCGCTCCCGGTGGGCGCGCAGGGCACGGTCGACTGTTCCGACCTGCTGTCGATGGCGATGATGATCGACTCCGGCGAGTGGATCATCACCTACGCAGACCTCGGGCAGCAGGCGTTCCCGCTGCGGCTGACGTCGATCGAGAACCCGGAGCACTTTGCCGAGCGCGCGGGGAAATAAAAAGCACCGGCTGAGGGTTTCCTCAGCCGGCGTTTTCGTCACCAGAACTTTTTCTTCTTGCACACCCACAGGCTGATGCCCACGGTCACGATGCTCACGATGACGACGACGGGGTAGCCGTACTTCCACGTCAGCTCCGGCATGCCGACAAAGTTCATGCCGTACCACCCGACGAGCAGCGTCAGCGGCAGGAAGATCGTCGTCACGATCGTCAGGATCTGCATGATGCGGTTTTGCCGCGTATCGATCTCGGCCTGAAACAGGCTCTGCAGCTGTGCGCACGATTCGCGCAGCAGCTGCGACTCCTCGCGCAGGCGGATGACCCGGTCCTCGAACATGCGAAACATCAGCTGCTCGCTGTCGGTGAAAAAGCCGTTTTCGTTCTCGTGCAGCTCGCACGCCACGTCGTCGAGCTGGGAGTAATAGCGAAACCACGCCATGGTCTCCTTGCGCAGCGCGGTCATCGGCGCGGAGAAGTCGTCCAGCTCGTGCGCCAGCACCCGATCCTCGAGCGCCTCGATGCGGTCCTCGATCTTTTCGAGCTGGTGCAGGTCGCGGGCGATGAGCTGCTCAAAAAAGTCGTAGAGAAACCGGCCGACGCTGCCGTCGGTCCAGCGCTTTTCCCGGGCGATGCGGCGCAGCAGCCCCTGCAGCGCGCTCTCGTCGTCCACGAGCACGACGCGCGTGGCCGTGACGAGATAGCCGCAGGCGAGCGGCTTGCCGTCCTTGCCCTGGCGCGGCAGCACGAGCGTGCCCGCCAGACAGTCCGAGCGCACCTCGGCCTTGCACACGCGCGCGTCGCGCGCCGGGGGCGTGTGGTGCAGCGTCCGCTCCAGACCGGGCAGCGCCGGCTGGTGCGACAGCTCTTCGGATGTCAGCAGCACGACGGCGGGCTGCTCCGGCGCGGGCGCGTGCTCCTGCTGCGTGAGCGTCTGCCCGATGGTATACCAATACAAATGCGGTCCCTCCCATAAGTCGCGGTGTTTTCCCCATTGTAGCACACCGGGCGCGCGGACACAACGTCCGGCTGGAAATCGGGGCGCGGGTGTGCTATACTGGGCAAAAATCGTACTTTGGGGGAAGTATTATGATCGTCTATTACACCGGCACGGGCAACAGCCGCTATGTTGCCCAGCGCTTCGCCGCCGCCCTCGGCGACGATCTCATCACCGCGAATGAATACATCAAAAACGACACGCCCGCCGACCTGCATTCCGACCGGCCGTGGGTGTTCGTCTCACCGACGTACGGCTGGCAGATTCCGCGCATTTTCGCGGACTTTCTCCGCCGCGGCCGCTTCACCGGCAGCCGGAAGGCGTATTTTGTCATGACCTGCGGCAGCGAGATCGGCAACGCCGGCAGCCGCATCGCGGCGCTGTGCGCGGATATCGGGCTCGATTATCAGGGTGTGCTGCAGGTCGTCATGCCGGAAAACTACGTCGCCATGTTTTACGTGCCCGGCGCGGAGGAGGCAGCGCAGATCATCGCGGCGGCGCAGCCGTCCATCGACGGGGGCATCGCCTGCGTGCAGCGCGGGGAAGCGTTCCCGGCGCCGAGGGTCGGCCTGCTCGACCGGTTCAAGACCGGCCCGGTGAACACGATCTTTTATCGGTGGTTTGTCAAGTCCGGGCCGTTCACGGTCTCGGATGCGTGCATCGGCTGCGGCAAGTGCGCACTGAGCTGCCCGGTCAACGGCATCGACATCGTTGCGCGCCGCCCGCACTGGAACGGCGCGTGCACGCACTGCATGGCCTGCATCTGCGGCTGCCCGGTGTCCGCCATCGAGTACGGGCATAAGAGTCAGGGCAAGCCCCGCTACCAGTGCCCGGAATATAAATAAGAAACGATCCCTGCGCCGGACTTCCGACGCAGGGATCGTTCTTTTTACAGATAGCACTCCGGCCGCCGCTGACTGAGGTACGGGCGCTTTTGCTCGCGCCAGAGCCGCGCCTCGGCGAGGTCGAGCTCCTGCACGATGAGCTGCTCGCGGTCGTCGGCCTTATAGATCACGTCGCCGCTCGGGTGCACGATGAGCGACTCGCCGGCGAAGTCCATCCCGTCCTCGCGCCCCACGCGGTTGCACATGGCGACGAAGATCTGGTTCTGCATCGCCTGCACGCGGATCTCCCACTCGAAGAGCTCCATGGGTTCGGCTTTTGTGTTCGCCGTCGGGATGATGACGAGATCTGCCCCCTTGAGCGCGCACGTGCGGATGCTCTCCGGCAGGTGCCGGTCAAAGCAGATCACGATGCCGACGCGGCCCCACGGCGTGCCGAACACGAGAAAGCCCTCCTCGGACGGCGTGTAGTAGTCGCGCTCGTAAAACTGCGCCGCCTGCATGATGTGCACCATCTTGGCCACGCCCGCGCAGTTCCCCTCCGGCGTCAGCCAGAGGGAGGCGTCGTAGCGCCGGCCGTCCTGCTCGAGGTACATATTCGGCGAGAGGTAGAACCCATGCGCGCGCCTTGTCCGCGAAGGCCCGCACCGTCGGGCTGCCCGCCGGGACGACATAGGCGTCCACGTTCCGGCCCGCATACTGCGGGAAGAACGGAGTGAGCTGCACCTCGGGGAAAAACAGCAGGTCGCTGCCCGCGGCGGCGTCGCAGAAGGCGAGGGATCTTTTCAGGTTTTCGTCCATGCTCCCGGTCATGGACATCTGCGCCATGGCAAGCTTCATACGCGCGCTCCTTTTATGCGTCCTGCACGGTCAGGCGCAGCACGTCCGGCCGCGCGTAGTGGCCGCACACGTCGAGCTCCATGCGGCTCGCGGGCACGCGCTGCATATCGAGATCGGCGTAGAGAATGTCCTCGCTGTCCCACACCGGCTGCACGACATAGTGCCCGTAGGGGTCGACGATGCAGCTGCCGCCGCGGCAGGGAATGTCGTTCAGGCGCGCGATCTCATCCGGGCAGTGCAGTCCGGTGGGGTAGTCCGCGCGGTGAAAGACCATGTCGCAGTTGATGAAATAGCACCGGCCCTCGAGCGCGATGTGCTGCACGGTGGCCTGCCACTCGGGGTTGTCGTTCGTGTTCGGCGAGATGTAGAGCGTCACGCCCTTTTCATACAGCGCCGTGCGCGCCAGCGGCATATAGCTCTCCCAGCAGATGAGGCTGCCCATCGGGCCCCACGGCGTGTCCACGACCGGGAAATACCCGCGGTCGGCGTCGCCCCAGACCACGCGCTCTGCCCCGGTGGGCTTGAGCTTGCGGTGCACGGGGGCGAGCGTGCCGTCCGGGCAGAAGATGAGATTGGAGTTATAGAGCGTGCCCGTCACGCCGTCGCGCTCCGACACGCCGATGCTCACATACGCGCCCGCGGCCTTTGCCGCCGCGGCGAGGCGCTCCGTCTCCGGCCCGGGTACGACAATGGAGTTGCCGCAGTACAGCTGCCAGTCCTTGCGGCCGTCTTCATTGCGCGCGCCGACCGTGAAGCCGAACGTCATGCCGTACGGGTAGCCGGGGATGAACAGCTCCGGGAACACGATGAGCTCTGCGCCATGCTGCGCGCACTCCGCGATCAGGCGCACGGCCTTGTCCGTGCACGCGGTCTTGTCAAACAGCACCGGCGCCGCCTGCACCACGGCGATGCGGCACGTCGGTTTGAGATCTTTCATATGCCTGCCTCCCTGAAAGTGTTTTCTGCCCTTAAAATAACACGGCTTTGCTGGGAATTCAAGACGCAAAAAGTCTCGCAGCGTTTGCGCCTGTACGCAAAAACGCCCGCACATCGTGCGGGCGTTTTCGGCTTGGCAATTTTCGCAAAAGGCTTCAGGCAGCCTTGGTCTTGTCTGGGACGAGCTTGTGCGCGATCAGGCACAGGAGCATCGTTCCGGCCATGTCGGGCAGCGTGTTGCCGACCGGAATGTCCACGGTCATGAGCACGCGGTAGAGCACGAAGCCCAGCACCCAGACGACGGCGTTGCACACATCGAGCCTGCCGCTCGCGCCGCCGCGTCGGAGCAGGAAGAAGTCCGTGATCTGGATGGCGATCATCGGCGCGAACACCGAGCCGATCAGGTACAGGAAGTTCGTGATGTCGTCCATCGGGAAGCAGATGGCGCAGACCGTGCCGATGACGGTCACGATGAGCGCGGCGTACTTGCCGTTGATCTTCTTCGACAGGGATTCGGCGGAGATGCCGGCGCTGTACGCATCGAGGAACGTCGTCGTGACGGTCGAGAGGATGAGGATGAGCAGCGCGGCCACGCCGAGGCCGGCCTTGACCATGATGAGCGCGATGTCGCCCTCGCCGGTGAAGATGGCGGCGCCCATGCCGATGACGTACATCCAGCAGCTCACGACGCCGTAGGTCAGCGTGCTCGAGAGCGTGGCGGCGAAGGGCTTTTCGGCCTCGCGCGTGTAGTCGGAGATGAGCGGCAGCCACGACAGCGGCATGGCCACGGCCAGCTCGACCGCTGCGCCGAAGCTTAGGCTGTCGTCCGGCGCGGTGACGGGCGTGCCGCCGCGGAACACCACCACGCACAGCACGATCGAGAGGATGAACAGCGCCGCCATGGCGATCTTGTTGATCCAGCCGAGGTTCTTGATGCCGACGGCGATCCACACCACGATGAGCCCGCCGATGACGAGACACCACACCCACTTGCCGATGCCGAGCACGGTGTTCGTGGCCAGTGCGCCATCATAGATCATGATGGCCGTCCAGCCGACGAGCTGCAGTACGTTGAGCGCGGCGAAAAACAGGCAGCCGATGCGGCCGAAGCTCAGCTCGACCGTGCCCATGGCGCTGCGGCCGGTGCGGCCGCCGATGAGGCCCGCGAAGAAGAACATCGCACAGCCGATGACGTGGCCGACGAGGATGGCGAGCAGACCCTTCGTGAAGCCGAGAGGCGCAAAGTACGTGCCCGTGAGGATCTCCGCGATGGACACGGCCGCGCCAAACCAGATGAGGCTGTTCTGGAAGCTGGAAGTCTTTTTCACGCTCAGGCCTCCTGCCGGTATTCCGGCTTCAGGTCGAACGCATGGTCCATCGGGCCGGAGCCCGCGCCGAGGTCGAGCATGGCGGCCAGCGCGCCGGAGAGATAGTCCTTCGCGCGGCGGACGGCCGTGTCGAGGTCAAAGCCCTTGGCAAGGTTGGCCGCGATGGCGCTCGAGAGCGTGCAGCCGGTGCCGTGGGTGTTGGGGTTGTCGATGCGCTTGCCGTTGAACCACTCGTAGCCGCCGCCGCGGTACAGGAGGTCGTTGGCGTCGTTGAGCCGGTGTCCGCCCTTGCACAGGACGGCGCAGCCGTAGCGCTCGCTGATGGCTTTTCCGGCGGCGATCATGTCGTCGGGGGAGGCGATGGTCAGGCCCGAGAGCACCTCCGCCTCCGGAATGTTGGGCGTGAGCACGGTGGCAAGCGGCAGCAGCCGCGCCTCGAGCGTGGCGATGGCGTCCTCGGAGATGAGCCGCGCGCCGCTCGTGGCGACCATCACGGGGTCGACGACGATGTTTTGCGCCGCGTAGTGCTGCAGCCGCTCGGCGATGACCTCAATGAGGCCGGAGGACGCGACCATGCCGATCTTCACTGCGTCAGGCCGGATGTCGGTAAAGACGCTGTCGATCTGCTGGCCGAGAAATGCCGGGCTTACTTCAAAAATACCCTGTACGCCGGTCGTGTTCTGGGCGGTCAGCGCCGTGATCGCACTCATGGCAAATACGCCATTCATGGTCATGGCTTTCAGATCGGCCTGAATACCGGCGCCTCCGCTGGAATCGCTTCCGGCGATCGTTAATGCTGTTTTCATATTCTGTCTCCTTTTCAGCATCAATTTTGTTGAGCGACGGAAAGTGGTGCCCCCGATCCGCCGCTGTTTGTATGTTTGTCTGCGCCCGCGCGCAGGGAGTTACAGGTCCAGCGCCGTGCGCACGGCGGCTTTGAGCGCGCGCGTGGCGGCGGGAATGTCCGGCTGCGCGAAGATCGCACTCACGACGGCGACGCCGACAATGCCGCTGCCGGAGAGCCGGGCGACATTGTCCTTCGTGATGCCGCCGATGGCGATGACCGGGATGGACACTGCCGCACAGATCTCGCGCAGGGTATCATAACTCACGGCGTTGGCGTCGGCCTTCGTCCCGGTCGGGAACACGGCGCCCACGCCGAGATAGTCCGCGCCCTCGCGCTCGGCCAGCAGCGCTTCTTCCACCGTTTGGGCCGACACGCCGAGGATCTTGTCCGGGCCGATGAGCGCGCGCACCTTGCCGGCCGCCATGTCGCTCTGGCCGACGTGCACGCCGTCGGCGTCCGTGGCCACGGCGAGCGCCACGTTGTCATCGAGCACGAACGGCACGCCGTACTGTTTGCACAGCGCCTTGAGCGCGATGGCCTCCTCTTGAAAATGCGCCTCGTCGAGTTCCTTCTCGCGCAGCTGCAAAAACGTTGCGCCGCCCTGCAGCGCCTGCTCAGCCTGTTCATAGAGCGTCTGGCCGTGCAGCCACGAGCGGTCGGTCACGGCGTAGAGCAGCAGAGATGCGTTATCGCAGTTCATACTTGGCTCCCTTCTCCAGCGCGTCGCCGGTCATGTTGAAAATGGCATCAATGATACGGTTGCGGTAGGTGCTGTTGCCGTCGCCGGGCTGCATGTTGGCCCAGCCAATCTCGCCTGCGAGACCCATCATGCACACGGCGGCCGCCGCGGCGGCGAGCTTGTGGTCGGGATTGGCGACCAGGAACGCCGTCATCAGCGCCGAGAGCTGGCAGCCCGTGCCGGTGATGCGGCTCATCTCCGCGCGGCCGTTGCGGATGCACCAGCAGCGCTCGCCGTCGCTCACGAGGTCGATCGCGCCGGTCACGGCGACGATGCAGCCGGCCCGCTGCGCGAAGGTCTTGACGAGCTGCACGCCGTCGTCGAGATTCGCCTCCGTCACGGCGTCGACCGCGTCGGCGTCCACGCCCTTGGTGCTGCCGCTGCCGGTGCAGAGCGTCTTGATCTCGGAGATGTTGCCGCGCACGGCGTCAAAGCGCACCTCCTGCATGAGACGGTTGGCCGTGTCGGTGCGCAGGCGGCTCGCGCCCGCGCCCACGGGGTCGAGCAGGACGATGTGGCCCAGCTCGTTTGCCTTCTTCCCGGCGAGGAACATCGACGGGATGGTGTTTTTGTTGAGCGTGCCGATGTTGATGTTCAGCCCGCCGCAGATGCTCGTGATGTCCTCGACATCGTCGGCATCGTCGGACATGATCGGCGAGCCGCCGGCCGCCAGCAGAACGTTTGCCACGTCGTTGACGGTGACGTAGTTGGTGATGTTGTGCACGAGCGGTGTTTTCGCGCGCACGTTCTCGAGCATGGTCTTGAGCACTTGTTGCATAAATCATGACTCCTTTCCCGGAAAATCTGCACGAAAAAAACAGCGGCGCCCGTAAAGAGTGCTGCTGTTGCGGTCCGGCAGTATGAATCCCTACGTTGGCATTGTCCAAATCAGGTATGCGGGTCTAAGCGGATGCTTACTCTCAGCCGAGCGGCTCCCCGTGTTTGTTCACTTCATGATAGGACGAAACCGCCGGCTTGTCAAGGCAGGAATGTAAAATCTTCACCGCTTTGCGGCACGGGAACTTTACATGGTTGCGGTTTTAGACTTTACACGCGCTGTGTAAAACAGAAACGTGAGCTTGTAAGAGCCAAAATCTTGAATGTTACAGGAGGAAGAGATGAACCATTCCAAACGCATCGGGTCCCGCCTGCTGCCGCCCGCGCTTTTTCGCATTTGCTGCTGTATTTTGGTTGCAATCGGGCCTCCGGCATGATACAGTTAAAATGCCGTGTTGCAACTGCTTTTACACAAGGGCGGCTGCAGATTTTACACGGTGAGGAAGGAATACAGTTGTGCGGCAGGGGGCCGTGCAATGTTGTAGGAATCTAAAAAACAGGAGGAAGAAATGAAAACCAGAATGCACAATGGAAGCAGACTGCTGTCGCTGCTGCTGGCGGTAGTCCTTGTCTTCACACTGACGGTTCCGGCTCTTGCGGCGGACAAGCCGCAGGACATGAACCTGAGGATCGCCGTCATGTCCGACCTGCACTATCTCTCGCCGGATATGATTGCAGACACGGCGGACTTTGAGCATGCACTCAACAGCGACCGCAAGCTGCTCAAGGAGAGCTCCGCAATCCTGTACGAAAAGTTTGAGCAAGTCCGCGCGGACAAGCCCGACATCCTTCTCGTGTCCGGCGACCTGACCAAGGACGGCGAGCAGGAGTGCCACGCGGCGCTGGCAAAGCAGCTGCAGCAGCTGCAGCAGGATATTCCGGGGCTGAAGATCTATGTCATCAACGGCAACCATGACATCCGCAATTACAATGCCAAGAACTTCAACACCCCCGACGGTAAGGCCGTGCCCGCCACGCGCACGCACCCGGAGGACTTCAAGCGTATCTACGACTTTGTCTACTCCGATCCGACCGTCATCGCGACCTTCACCCCGGCCGCGGGCAATGAGGCCGGCAGCCTGTCCTATGTTGCGCGACCGGTCGAGGGGCTGACCATTATCGCCATGGACACCTGCCGCTACAGCAAGGAGAACACCTCCAACGGCACGGATGAGCATGAGACGAGCGGCGCCATCAGCGCCGATCTGGAAAAATGGGTCATCGAGCAGACTGCCGCCGCCAAGGCACGCGGCGACCTTGTCATCGGTCTGGAGCACCACGGTCTGGTGCCGCACTTCGATGTCGAGCCCACCATCCTGCCCATGTACCTCGTCAACGGCTATGAGCGCATCGCGCAGGAGTATGCAGATGCCGGCATGAGCGTCGTCTTCACCGGTCATATGCACGCGGTCGACATCGCTGCCATGACCACGAAGGCCGGCAACACCTTCTATGACATCGAAACCGGCTCTGCGCTGACGTATCCGTGCCCGGTCCGCTTTGTCGACCTGCGCCGCAGCACCGTCGGCGGTGAGACAAGCACCTACATGAGCGTGAGCACCAAGACGCATGCCGGCCCCATCCATTATACAGATCCCACCACGGGTACTGCGCATGTGATCGATGACCTGACCGAGTATGCCCGGGAATTCGGCTTCTCGACCGATATGCTCAAGACGGTCGCGGGCGACTTCGTCAAGTCCTTCTTCGGCAAGTATCTGCCGAATGACACCTGGCCGGTCACGAAGATCGTGGCGAACATCGACCAGATCATTGACGATGTGGCCGCCGTCCCGATCGCGGACGGCAAGGACCTGCTCGACTTTGCCAACTGGATCTATCAGTGCAACCTCGCCGGTGAGGACGACGGCAATTATCCCGCTTGGGTGCAGTCCGGCGTCGACCAGCTCAAGAGCGGCGCACTGCTCGATCAGGTGCTCAACATCGTTGCCAAAGATGCGTTCGGCCGCGGCAGCGTGCTGTTCACGAAGTTCCAGGGCCTGTTCACCCGCTATCTCAAGAGCCAGCTCAACGACCTGCTCGTGAACATCGTCGTCTCCATGAGCGTGGACAACAACTGCCCCGACGACAATGACAAGACCATCCTGCTCGAGGGCAGCGGTGCGCAGGTGCGTCTCCTGCCGGTCACCGGCAGCAGCGCCGCTGTTACGCAGGCGTACGTACAGGGCAGCACCGCGACGGTGTTCCTCACCAGCCGCCAGCTCCGTACGGCCACCAATGCGCAGTCCGGCGCGACCGTGACGGTCAACGCCACAGATCCCGCGGCCGACACGGTCATCCTGGCCGGCCGCTCGATCGCCAATGCGCGCAGCGCGGGTGTTGCGGCCCTGCAGGTGCAGCTCGCAGCCGGCACCGTTACGCTGGATAGCGACGCGCTCGCGGCGCTTGACCTGCACAAGGACGTGGCCGTCTCGCTCACGGGAGCGTCGCTCAACGCGGCGCAGCAGCGTGCCCTCGGCACGCAGGCCGCTACGGCGACGCTTGCCAATGCCTCCGTCACCGTTGCCGGCGCGGCGGAAAGCTACCCCGCCGGCAGCGTGCGCGCCAGCATTCCGGCGCGTGCAGCGGATGCGCTCACCGCGTGGAGCCTTGCCGAGGACGGCACGATCTCGGCCGTCGGCGGTGCGTGGGATGCGCAGCAGCAGACCTATACCTTTGATGTCGTCTCCGGCGTGACGGCCATCGCGCGCTTCCCGTTCACGGATGTGCCCGCCGGCAGCTGGTACTACGGCGCGGCGGCCTATGCCTACAACAACGGCCTCTTCGACGGCACGTCTCCCACGACGTTTGCCCCGAACGTGGTCATGTCCCGCGCCATGCTCGTGACCGTGCTGTGGCGGCTCGCGGGCGCGCCCGCACCGAAGGGCGTCAACACGTTTTCCGATGTGCCGGGCGGCACATGGTACACGGACGCCGTCACCTGGGCGGCGGAAAACGGCGTGGTCTCCGGCATCGGCGGCGGCCGCTTTGCTCCTAACAGCAACGTCACGCGCGAGCAGACGGCCGTGATCCTCTTCAACTACGCACACAGCTGCGGCTATGACGTGGGCGCGCGCGCCGATCTCTCGGCGTTCCCGGATGCCGGCAGCGTGTCCGGCTGGGCGCAGGATGCGCTCTCGTGGGCCAATGCAGCCGGCCTTATCAACGGCACGGTGTGCGGCGGACGGACGATTCTCGACCCGCAGGGCAGCGCTTCCCGCGCGCAGGTCGCCATGATCCTCAGAAGCTACGCCGAGCACGTGGTCAACGCCTGATCCTCTTTTTGATATTTCTCTCACAGCACAGCAATTTCCCGGCGGGGGCGGCATATGCCGCCCCCGCGCACTTTTTGCGCCTGTCGCTTGGGCATCTGCTGCACGCCGGGGCGCAAAAAAATGCGGAATTTGTGAAAATTTGCGGTTGACATTTGCGCGCGAAGTTTTTATACTCGAACCATCAGGATTTTTCATCAGAATCGGAGCAAATATCATGAACCGTACCTACTTTTTTGCATACGCTTATTACTTTACTATGACAATATAGTAAGGCTGATTTGTGATGCAAAAAATAGCTCGGATCCCGAGAATGTTTCATGCGGCACAGGTTGAGCCTGTGCCGCATTTTTCTTTTGAAAAACAAAAACAAAAATTCAGGTAAATACATCGGAGGTAATCATCATGATCGTCGTACTCAAACATGGCGTGGAAGCAGCAAAGCGCGAGCAGCTCATCGACTGGCTCAAGGGTCAGGGCCTGACCATCCACATTTCCGAGGGAGAATACCAGACCGTGCTCGGCCTCGTCGGCGACACGACCCGCGTGGACATGGACCTGATCGGCAGCCTCGGCATCGTCGACAGCGTCAAGCGCGTGACCGAGCCCTTCAAGTGCTGCAACCGCAAGTTCCACCCGGACGACACTGTCGTCGAGGTCGGCGGCGTGAAGATCGGCGGCGGCAACTTCGTTATGATCGCGGGGCCGTGCTCCGTCGAGTCCGAGGAGCAGATCGTCGCGGTCGCAAAGGCCGTCAAGGCCTCCGGCGCGAACATCCTGCGCGGCGGCGCGTTCAAGCCCCGCACCTCGCCCTACGACTTTCAGGGCCTGAAGGCCACCGGCATCGAGTTGCTCAAAACGGCGCGCGCGGCCACCGGCCTGCCGATCGTGACGGAGATCATGGGCGTTGAGCACCTGCCGCTGTTTGAGGATGTGGATATCATTCAGGTCGGCGCGCGCAACATGCAGAACTTCGACCTTCTGCGCGAGCTCGGCAAGCTGCGCAAGCCCATCCTGCTCAAGCGCGGCCTTGCCAGCACGCTCAAGGAGCTGCTCATGAGCGCCGAGTACATCATGGCCGGCGGCAACGAGCAGGTCATCCTCTGCGAGCGCGGCATCCGCACGTTCGACGATTACACCCGCAACACGCTCGACCTCGCGGCCGTGCCCATGCTCAAGGAGCTGACGCACCTGCCCATCATCGTCGACCCGAGCCATGCGACCGGCATCGCCCGCCTGGTCGAGCCGATGGCGCTCGCCGCAACGGCCTGCGGCGCGGACGGCCTCATCATCGAGGTGCACAACGACCCCATGCACGCCCTGTGCGACGGCGCGCAGTCCCTGCGTCCGGAGGTCTACGACGACCTCGCCAAAAAGGTGCGCAGCGTCCGTGAGGTGATCGCGAAATGACGGTCGGCATCGTTGGCCTGGGCCTGATCGGCGGTTCTTTTGCCAAGGCGTATCACGAAGCGGGCGCGACCGTGCTCGCCTGGAACCGCAGCCGCAGCGTGCTCGATTTTGCCATAATGAGCGGCGCGGTGGACGCCGAGCTCACGGAGGACAACATTGCCGCGTGCGATCTTGTGCTCATCGCGCTCTACCCGGAGGCGACCATCGAGTGGTTTCGCCGCATGGCCCCGCACATCGGAGCGCACCCCGTCGTGCTCGACTGCGGCGGCACGAAGCGCACCATCTGCGCCGCGTGCTTCCCGATCGCAAAGGAACACGGCGTCACGTTCCTCGGCGGCCACCCGATGGCCGGCACGCAGTATTCCGGCTTCAAGAACGCGAAGGCGACCATGTACCACGGCGCGCCGATGGTCATCGTGCCGCCGGACTTTGACGATGTGCTGCTCTTCGACCACGTCAAGCAGCTGCTCCAGCCCGCGGGCTTTGCGCGCTTTTCCTTCACGACGGCGGAGGCGCACGACGAGATGATCGCCTTCACCTCGCAGATGGCGCATGTGGTCTCGAACGCATATATCAAGAGCCCCACGGCGTCGCAGCACAAGGGCTTTTCCGCCGGCAGCTACAAGGACATGACCCGTGTCGCGTGGCTGAGCCCCGAGATGTGGGCCGAGCTCTTTCTGGAAAACAAGGACAATCTGCTCCATGAGCTGGACATGTTCATGACGCATCTGGGCGAGTACCGCGACGCGATGGCGCGCGACGACCTGCCCGCGCTCACGCGCCTGCTCGATGAGGGCCGCCGGCGCAAGGAGGAGGTAGACGGCCGATGACGACCATCCACGTGACTGCCTCGCGCGACTATGACGTGCTGGTGCAGCCGGGCCTGCTCGACGATGCCGGCGCGCAGATCGCGCGTGTGCTCGGCACGGGCCGCACGGCGGCCATCGTCGCGGGCGAGACCGTGGCGGGCCTGTATGCCGGGCGGCTCGCGGCGTCGCTCACGCGCGCGGGCTTTCGCGCCGTGACGTTCACCTATCCCGGCGGCGAGCACTGCAAGACGCTCGCCACCTATGCGGCGCTGCTGGACTTTCTGGCCGCGCACCGCCTGAGCCGCAGCGACCTCATCGTCGCGCTCGGCGGCGGCGTGACCGGCGACCTCGCGGGCTTTGCCGCCGCGACGTATCAGCGCGGCATCCCGTTCGTGCAGGTGCCGACGACGCTGCTGGCCGCCGTGGACTCCTCCGTCGGCGGCAAGACGGCCGTGAACCTCGCAAGCGGCAAAAATCAGGTCGGCTGCTTCTATCAGCCGAGCCTCGTGCTCTGCGACCCGGACACGCTGCGCACCCTTCCGCCGGAGGAATACCGCAACGGCTGCGCCGAGGTCATCAAATATGCCGTGCTGCGCAGCGAGCCGTTTTTTGACGCGCTGCGCGCAGAGCCGGTCAGCGCACAGGTGGAGCACGTCATCGCAACGTGTGTCAGCATGAAGCGTGACCTCGTTGCGGCCGATGAGTTTGACCGCGGCAGCCGCCAGCTGCTGAACCTCGGCCACTCGTTCGGCCACGCGGTCGAAAAATGCAGCGACTACGCCGTGCCGCACGGCTGCGGCGTGGCCATCGGCATGGCCATCATCGCGCGCGCGGCCGCCAAACGCGGCATCTGCACGGACGATACCTGCGCGCAGATCCTCGCGCTCCTGCGGCAGTACGGCCTGCCGACGGAGACGGCGTTTACCCGTGACGCGCTCACGGACGCCGCGCGCTCGGATAAAAAGATCGCCGACGGCAAGCTGCACCTCATCGTGCCGGAGCGCATCGGCCGCTGCCGCATCGAGACGATCCCGGCGGTGGATATCCCCGCCTGGCTCGCGGACGGAGGCATCGCATGAATCAGACCGTTTCCCCCGGGCCGCGCACGGGCAGCGTGCGCATCCCGGCTTCGAAATCGCAGGCGCACCGTCTGCTCATCTGCGCTGCGCTCGGCGCGCAGCCCGTGGCGCTGCGGTGCGACGGCGTCTCGGCCGACATCGCCGCCACGGCGCGCTGTCTGTCCGCCCTCGGCGCGGACATCACGGACGACGGCACGGGCACGCTGCGCATCGACCCCATTGCCGGGGAAATGCCCGCGCACGCAGATCTTTTCTGCGGCGAGAGCGGCTCGACGCTGCGCTTTCTGCTGCCGGTCGTGGGCGCGCTCGGCGCGGACGTGACCTTCCACATGGAAGGGCGCCTGCCGAAGCGGCCGCTGTCACCCCTCGACGCGGTGCTCGCGGCGCACGGCATGACCATCCGGCGCGACGGCGCGCTGCTGCACGCCGGCGGCCGGCTGCGGCCCGGTGCCTACGCGCTGCCGGGCGACGTGTCCTCGCAGTACATCTCCGGCCTGCTCATGGCGCTGCCGCGCCTGCCGGGGGAGAGCACGCTCGCCGTGACGGGCCGGCTCGAGTCCGCGGGCTACATCGCCATGACGGAGGACGCGCTGCGCCTGTCCGGCATCCGCCTGCAAAAGCGGGAGCGGACGTACACCATCTCCGGCGGCCAGACGGCGCGTCTCCCGGCGCAGTGCCATGTGGAGGGCGACTGGTCGAACGCCGCGTTTTTCCTGTGCATGGGCGCGCTCTCGCCCGCCGGCGTCACGGTCACGGGCCTTGCGTCCGACTCGTCGCAGGGCGACCGCGCGGTGCTGGATGTGCTGCGCCGCTTCGGCGCGGATGTGCGCGAGACGCAGGGTGCCGTCACCGTTCGGCGCGGCGCGCTGCGCGGCGTCACGATCGACGCCGCGCCCATCCCGGATCTGATCCCGGTGCTGAGCGTCGTCGCCGCGCTCGCGGACGGCCAGACGCAGATCGTCAACGCCGCCCGTCTGCGGCTCAAGGAGTCCGACCGGCTCGAGAGCACGGCCGCCATGCTGCGCGCGCTCGGCGCGCAGGTGGAGGTGCACGACAGCGGCCTGACCGTCACCGGCCGAAAGGTGCTCACCGGCGGCACGGTCGACCCGCAGCGCGACCACCGCATCGCCATGGCGGCGGCGGCCGCCGCCAGCGGCTGCACCGCGCCCGTCACGGTGCGCGACTGCGCCTGTACCGACAAATCCTACCCCCGCTTCTGGACGGATCTTTCCGCGCTGAAAACCGTTCCCGCGGCGGAAAATACAGAACTTGAATAAGGAGCTTGACCATGGAACTTAGTGACTATCGCCAGCAGATCGACGGCATCGACAGTCAGCTGCTCGCTCTGTTTTACCAGCGCATGGAGGTCGCGGCGCAGATCGCGGGCTACAAGAAGGCGCACAATCTCCCGGCGCTCGATGCCGGGCGCGAGCGCGCGAAGCTGCAGCAGATCGCGGACGCTGCGCCGGAGGACCTGCGCGAATACGCCGTGTCGCTCTACTCGCTCATCTTTGAGCTCAGCCGCAGCTGCCAGAACCGGCTGCTCGGCGTCACGAGTCCGCTGACTGCCGAGATCGAGCAGGCCATCGCGCGCACACCGCAACTGTTCCCGGAGCACCCGGCCGTCGCGTGTCAGGGCGTGGAGGGCGCGTATTCCCAGCTCGCGTGCGACCGCCTGTTCACGATGCCGAACGTGTTTTACTGCGCCACGTTCGAGGCGGTGTTTGCCGCCATCGAAAAGGGCCTGTGCCGCTACGGCGTCATCCCGCTGGAAAACAGCACGGCCGGCTCTGTCAACGCCGTGTACGACCTGATGATGCAGCACAACTTCCGCATCGTGCGCAGCGTGCGCCTGAAGATCGACCACTGCCTGCTGGCCAAGCCCGGCACGAAGATCTCGGACATCAAGGAGATCTACTCGCACGAGCAGGCCATCAGCCAGTGCGGCCGCTTCCTGCAGAGCCTGCCGGGCGTGACGGTCGTGCGCTGCGAGAACACTGCCGTGGCTGCCAAGCGCGTGGCCGAGTCGGACCGCACGGACGTCGCGGCGCTCTCGTCGCGCGCGTGCGTCGGACTCTACGGGCTCGAGAGCCTGGCCTCCTCCGTGCAGGATCAGGGCAACAACTACACGCGCTTTATCTGCATCGCCAAGGATCTCGAGATCTATCCCGGCGCCGACCGCACGAGCCTCATGATGGTGCTGCCGCACAAGCCGGGCTCTCTGTACAAGGTGCTCTCGCGCTTTTACGCGCTCGGCATCAACCTCAACAAGCTCGAGAGCCGTCCGCTGCCGGAGCGCGACTTTGAGTTCATGTTCTACTTCGATCTCGAGACGTCGGTCTATTCGCCGCAGTTCCAGCAGCTCATGGGCGAGCTGCCGGGTCTGTGTGAGGAATTCTCCTATCTCGGCAGCTATCGTGAGGTGGTGTGATGATGCGGTGCGGACTTCTGGGCGAAAAGCTCGGCCACAGCTATTCGCCGGCCATCCACGCGCAGCTCGCGGACTATACCTACGGGCTCTATGAGGTCGCGCCGGAGGACCTGCCGGCGTTTTTGACCGGCGGCGATTTCGACGCGCTCAACGTGACCATCCCGTATAAAAAGGCGGTCATCCCGTACTGCGCCGAGCTCTCGCCGATCGCGCAAAAGCTAGGCAGCGTGAACGTGCTCGTCCGCCGGGCGGACGGCACGCTCTACGGCGACAATGCCGACGCCTTCGGCTTCGAGTATCTCGTGCGCCGCAGCGGCATCGACGTCGCGGGGCAAAAGGCACTCGTGCTCGGCAACGGCGGCGCGTCCGCGACCATTCAGGCCGTGCTCGAGCAGCTCGGCGCGCATGTGACGGTCATCTCCCGCCACGGGCCGGATAACTACGACAACCTCGACCGCCACGCCGACGCGCGCGTGATCGTCAACACCACGCCGGTCGGTATGTACCCGAACACGGGCAGGGCCGCCGTCGACCTGCGGCAGTTCCCACAGTGCGCGGGCGTGCTCGATATCGTCTATAACCCCGCGCGCACGGCGCTGCTGCTGCAGGCGGAAAGCCTCGGCATCCCGTGCGCGGGCGGACTGTATATGCTCGTGGCGCAGGCCAAGCGCAGCTGTGAGGTGTTCACCGATACGGTGATCGACGACGCGGAGATCCTGCGCATCCACCGCCTGCTGCGGCAGGAGATGGAGAACATCGTCCTCATCGGCATGCCCGGCAGCGGCAAGAGCACCATCGCGGCGCTGCTTGCCGAGTGGCTGCACCGCCCGGTGCTCGACAGCGACGCGCAGGTCGTCGAGACGGCGGGCATGTCCATCCCGGACATTTTTGCCGCCGGTGGAGAGGACGCCTTCCGCGCGCGGGAGACGGCCGCACTCGCCGAGCTCGGCAAGCGCTCGGGCGCGGTGCTTGCAACCGGCGGCGGCAGCATCTGCCGCGAGGAAAATTACCCGCTCCTGCACCAGAACGGCACGATCTTTTGGCTCCAGCGCGACCTCGCGCGCCTGCCGAAGGACGGCCGCCCCATCTCCCAGCGCAGCGACCTCGCCGCGCTCTACGCGCAGCGTGCGCCGCTGTACGCCCGCTTTGCCGACGCGGTCATTGACAACAACGGCACGCCGGAGGAGACGGTGCGCAAAATTCTGGAGGTGCTGGCATGAAGTTTCTCGTCATCAACGGCCCGAACCTGAACCTGCTCGGCCTGCGTGAGCCGGCCATCTACGGCAGCCGGAGCTTTGCCGCGCTGCAGGATTTCATCCGCGCATCCGCCGCCGATGCGGGCGTAGAGGTCGACCTGTTCCAGTCCAACCACGAGGGCGCGATCGTCGATGCCATTCAGGCGGCCTACGGCACGGCTGACGGCATCGTCATCAACCCCGCTGCCTATACGCACACGAGCGTTGCCATTCTCGACGCGCTCAAGGCCGTGGCCCTCCCGGCGGTGGAGGTGCACCTGTCGGACGTCAGCGCCCGGGAGCCTTTCCGCCAGATCTCCTATGCCGGCATGGCGTGCGTGAAAACATACATGGGTCTCGGCTTCGAGGGCTACCGTCAGGCCATTTTGTACCTGAAACAGTATCTGGAGGAGGCAAACGCATGATCTCGAAACAAATGGTCGCCTGGGGCGAGAGCGGCTCTTCCATCCGTGAGATCGCGGCCTACGGCGAGCGCCGCGCGGCCGAGATCGGCCCGGAAAACGTCTATAACTTCGCCATCGGCAACCCGAGCATCGACCCGCCGGACTGCGTGCAGGAGGCGGTCGAGCGGCTGCTGCACACCGTGCCGCCCACGCAGCTGCACGCCTACGCGCCCGCGCCGGGCATGGCGTCCGTGCGCGAAAAGGTCGCGGCCTACCTGACGGACACCTTCGGCGAGGCGTACCGCGCGCAGGATATTTACATGACCGACGGTGCGTCGAGCGCGCTGGCCATCCTCACGCGCGCGCTCATGGGTCCGGGGGATGAGGCCATCGTGTTCGCGCCGTACTTCCCGGAGTACGCCGTCTATGCCGAGGCGGCGGGCGGCAGCGTGCGCGTTGTGCCGTGCCGGGCGGACACGTTCGCGCTCGATCTCGATGCGCTCGCGGCCGCCGTGACGGAAAAGACCGCGCTGCTCATCCTGAACTCGCCGAACAACCCCTCCGGTGTCGTCGTCTCGCGCCCGGAGCTCGAGGCGCTGGCAGCGCTCCTGCGCGAAAAACAGGCCCGGTACGGCCACCCGATCTATATCATTGCCGACGAGCCGTACCGCGAGCTGGTCTACGGCGGGGTGGAGGTGCCGTTCCTGCCCGCGATCTATCCGAACGCGATCTACTGCTATTCCTACAGCAAGACGCTGTCCCTGCCCGGCGAGCGCGTGGGCTTTCTCGCCCTGCACCCGGCCATGGACGATTACGCCGCCGTGCACGCGGCCGTGCTCGGCGCGGGGCGCGCGCTGGGGTATGTGTGCGTGTCGTCGCTGTTCCAGCTCGCCGTGGCCGAGTGCCTCGGCCAGACGGCGGACATCGCGGCCTATGCCGCCAACCGCGAGCTGATCTACGGCGCGCTCACGGACATGGGCTATGCGTGCGCGCGGCCGGACGGCGCGTTTTATCTCTTCCTCAAGTCGCCGGAGCCGGACGCCCGGGCGTTTTGCCGCCGCGCGATGGACTATGACATCCTGCTCGTGCCGGGCGATGATTTCGGCTGCCCCGGCTATGCGCGCCTGGCCTACTGCGTGGCGCGCAGCCAGCTCGAGCGCTCGCTCCCGGCGTTTCGCAAGCTGGCCGGGAGCTACGGCCTGACCAAATAAATTTCGCAGACAAAAACGGCGTCCCCGAGCCCTCGGGGACGCCGTTTTTGCGTAGATGGTGTCAGGCGTACATGGCGTTGGTGTTCATATAGTCATAGATGACCTTGCCGTGGTGCTGCTCCTGCTTTTGAATGTCGTTGAGCACGCTGCGGGCGTTGGCATCATTGAATTCGAACACGCACGTGTCGTACAGGTGCGAGGCGTGCTTTTCCATTGCGAGCACGTCCGTGCACAGGTAGCAGTCGTTTTGCTTTTGCGGGGTCTCGGTGTTGTTGTAGGTCGCCGTGAACGTCGTCGGCACGGTCGCGGAGTCTGCCGGTGGGGCGACGGTGCCGCCCTCCATCTGCGTGATCGCGTCGAGATGCTGCTGCTCGACCTGCGCGATCTGCTCGAACAGGTTTTTCAGCTGCGGGTCGTTGGCGCAGGCGGCGTGGCGGTTATATTTGTCCACGCATAGCTGCTCCTGCCCTTTGAGATCTTTGAGTAAACTGGCCTCTTTTGGGGTCAACTGCATAAATATCACCTCAGTGCCAGTATGCCCACCGGCGCGGCGGGACATACACCGGCGGAAAAAAACCGGTGGCGTCCGCGCGCAAAATCGGTTATAATCGGGCTGACCCTATGGAAAAGAGAGATGCAGCTATGGCAAAGATTTTTGATATTTCGGACTTTTCCGCGCCGGAGCTGGACGTGTATGCCCGCCTGACGGAAAACCAGCTCGTCAACCGCGCCGACCCGGCAAACGCGCTCTTCATCGCCGAGAGCCCGCTCGTGATCGGCCGCGCGCTCGACGCGGGGTGCGTGCCGGTGTCGTTTTTGATGGAGCGCCGCCACGTGGACGGCAAGGCGCGCGAGATCCTGGCGCGCTGCCCCGCGGACATCCCGGTCTATGCCGCCGAGCTCGACGTGCTCACGCAGCTGACAGGCTTTCATCTCACGCGCGGCATGCTCTGCGCCATGCGCCGCCCGGCACTGCCGGAGGTCGCCGTCCTGTGCGCCAACGCTGCGCGCGTGGCCGTGCTGGAAAACGTGATGAACCCGACGAACATCGGCGCGATCTTCCGCTCGGCGGCGGCGCTCGGCGTGGACGCCGTGCTGCTCACGTCGGCGGGCAGCGACCCGCTCTACCGCCGCGCCGTGCGCGTGAGCATGGGCACGGTCTTTCAGGTGCCGTGGACGTACCTGCCTGAGGACGGCGACTGGCAGCAGACGCTGCACGCCCTCGGCTTTCAAACGGCGGCCATGGCGCTGCGGGACGATTCGCTGCGCATCGACGACAAGCGCCTGCGTACCGTGCCGCGCCTTGCCATCGTGCTCGGCACGGAGGGCGACGGGCTGGCATCCAACACGATCGCCGCGTGCGATTACACGGTGCGCATCCCCATGACGCATGGGGTCGATTCGCTCAATGTGGCCGCGGCGAGTGCCGTCGCGTTTTACCAGCTCGCGCTGCTGCGCGGCTGATACTGTCAAAAAGTGTTACTTTTTGACAAAGAGGCTGCAGTCTGCTGCGCGCATAATTTGTGCGTCCACGGCGCACAAATTCCACACTTGCAGCCTGAGAAGTATTTTCTCCGACGCACATGTCGCCGAAGAAAATGATCTCACTTTCTTTCGCCGCTCCGGCGGCGAAACTCTACGAGGTTTTGGATAAACTGAACTCCGGCTTCCGTTCTGGAAGCCGGAGTTTTTTGTTATTCTCAGACGTCGAACCGGTCGTAGTTCCCGGCGCAGTCGAGGCACAGCTTCTGCCCGCCGACGAGGCGGATCCAGTTGGCGCCCGTCACCTCGCCGCAGCACGCGCACGGGTAGGAGTCAAATAGTTTGGCCGGCTCTGGCAGCGGGATGGTCGCCGGTTTGACGTCGAACAGGTCGGCCGGTTTCTGCGCCTGATAGTAGGCGAAGGATTCCTCGCGCGTCATCCCCTCCGGCCGCGGCCGGAGCACCAGGCGCACGGACTTGCCCGTGGCGCGGTTATAAAACGAGAACGCCTGTTTGCCGCGCATATGAAACAGCAGGTTGCCCTTGCCGATGCTGCACCCGAGCAGCGCCTGAATGGCGTCCACGCCGCAGGCGTCGTTTTCCGCGATGCACACGACCTGCTCGTCGCCGGAGAAGGACAGCTCCAGCAGCTCGGCGGCGTAGCACGCGGCCTTATATCCGATCGTCAGCCCGCCGCAGGCGTGGCCGTGAAATTGTACGCAGGTTTCCCAGTTGGTCATGATCTTGTCTCCTTTTCTTCGTCATCAATGAGCACGAGCCTGTGCCCCTGCACGTCCACGATGCTGCCCGTCACGCCGTAGACGTCCCGCAGGGCGTCGGCGTCGAAGATCTCCGCGCCGCCGTAACGGTACACCTCGCCTTCGCGCAGCAGCAGAAAGCGGTCGCAGAACCGCAGCGCGAGGTTCAGGTCGTGGATGACGATCATCGCCGTGAGATTCTGCTCGCGGCACAGGTCGCGCGTGATCTGCAGCACCTGATATTGATTGCGGATGTCGAGATTGCTGGTCGGTTCGTCCAGCAGCAGGAGCGTCGGCTCCTGCGCCAGTGCGCGGGCGAGCATGACCTTCTGCCGCTCGCCGCCGGAGAGCCGGTTGAGGAACCGGCCGCGCATGTCCTCCAGATTCAGATAGCGCATGGCCTCGTGTACGACGTGGTGGTCGTGCTCTGTCACGCCCCAGGTCATGTAGGGCCGCCGTCCGAGCATGACCATGTCGTGCACGGTCATCTGTGTGTCGGGCACGTGCTGTGCCACGAAGGCTACGCGTTTTGCGATCTCCCGGTGGGAGAGCGTGAGCAGATCCTCACCGTCGATACGGCAGTGCCCGCTGTCAGCCGTGAGGATACGGTTCATGCACTTGAGCAGCGTGCTCTTGCCGACGCCGTTGTTGCCGAGCACGGCCAGAAAGTGCCCGGTCTCCAGTTCAAAGCTCACATCGCGGAGGATCGGCTGCCCGCCCTTATAGTGATAGCAGAGATGGTCCACACAGATCATGTCCGACCCCTCCCCTTGAACAGCAGGTACAAAAACAGCGGGCCGCCGAGAAACGCCGTCAGCGCGCCGATCGGCAGAATGACCGGCATGATGATCACGCGCGCGGCCAGGTCGCTCAGCAGCAGCAGCGCCGCGCCGGCGAGCACGGAGCCGGGGATGAGATAGATATAGTTGTTGCCGACGACCATGCGCACGATGTGCGGCGCAACGAGACCGATGAAGTTGATGAGGCCGACGTGCGACACGATCACCGAGCAGACAAAGCACGTGAGCACAACGTTCGTGAGTGTCAGCCGCCGCACATGGATGCCGAGACTCAGCGCCGTCTCCTCGCCGGAGAGCAGGGCGTTATAGTCCCAGCGGTGCAGGTAGCAGTAGCCGATCAGCAGCAGTACGGCCAGCACCATGCCGCGCAGGGACTGCCAGTCCGTGCTGCCGAGGTCGCCAAACGTCCAGAATACGAGCGACGAGAGCGCGACCTCGTCGGCAAAGTATTGCAGCAGCGTGGTCGCGCCGGTCAGCATGGAGCTGATGGCGACGCCCGCGAGCACGATGCCCTCCGAGGAGATCTGCTTGAACTGGCTCAGCCCCAGAATGACGGCCGCGACAAGCAGCGAGCCGAGAAACGAGCACAGCGGAATAGCCCAGCTGCCGGCCTGGCTCAGGCCGAGACCGATGATGGCGACGGCTGCGCCGAACGTCGCACCCTGCGACACGCCGAGCGTAGAGGCCGAGGCGAGCGGATTGCGCAGCACGGCCTGCAGGATGCACCCGGCCAGCCCCAGTCCCGCGCCGGCGACCATGGCGGTGCAGATGCGCGGCAGGCGGTTATTGCGGATGACGAGATTGATCTTCGCGTCCGACGCCCGGCCGAAGATGCCCCGGATGAGCTCGGCGGCGGGCGTGTTGTAAGACCCGGCGCGCAGCGACAAAAAGAACGCGAGCGCCAGAATGGCCGCCAGCAGGATCAGAAAGCGGATGCTTCTGGCGCGGTTGCGGCTGTAGTCGGAATCGTGCGGCTTACTCGCCGAGTGTGATGGCACGGAATGCATACCCGGCCTCCTTCAGATCGGGATAGGGGTTGGAGCCGAGCAGCTCCGTGAAGATCTCGCCGGCCTTGGCCTCGGGGTCAATGTCGGCAAACTGCTCCGGATACAGCACGCAGGCGGCATAATAGGCATCGGCCAGCGCCGTCTCCAGATTGGAGGCCGAGGAGCGGAACGAGATCTGCGAATAGACCTTGCCGCTGCGCACAGCGGTGAGACTGTTATAAAATGCAGGATTCGCCTGATAATCTTCGTTGATCAGGGGCATACCATTGAAGTCCAGGAAGATCACGTCCGGGTCCCAGGCGAGCACCTGCTCGGTGTCGATGTTGAACGCGCCGGTCTGCCCGGTCGTGTCGGCGAGGTTTTTGGCGTGGATGAGCGCAAACGGGCCGTATCCTGCCTCCGTGCCCTCAAAGCCGTGCTGCCCCTTGAAGGACACGCCGCCGACATAGACGGACGGCTTCTGATCGTCTGCAATCTTGGCCGTGCGCGTGTCGAGGTCGGTCTGGATGCCCTTGAGGTACTTGGTCAGCTCTTGCGCGCGCGTTTCCAGCCCGTAGAGCTCGCCGAGCAGACGGATGGTCTCGTAGGCGGCGTCATCGAGCGTGGTGTCGCTGCCGGGCACGACAAAGACCGGGATGCCGGTCTTCGCGCTCAGCTCGTCCGCATCGCACGAGGCGTAGGCGCTCATGACGATGACCTGCGGCGCGACGTCGATGATCTGCTCCACATACGGCTCGCCGTTCGTGCCGGTGACGGGCAGGTCCTTGAATTTATCGAAGTTTACGTAGTTATACAGGCGGCTCATGCCGGCCTTGGTCTCGTAGTCCTCCACGCCGACCACGCGGTCAGCCGCGCCGACATAGCAGCTGTAGCGCAGCGCGCCGACGCCGACGCACACGATGCGCTCCACCTTGTCGGGTATGGTTACGGTGCGGTTTTTGCTGTCCGTGATCGTGCGTGTTCCGGCAGTGTCGGAGGTTGCTGTTTTCCCGCCGCAGGCCGTGCAGGCCAGCAGCGTCAGGACTGCCAGCAGCAGGCAGATGATGTTGCGTTTTTTCATGCGTTCCATCCTCATTTTCTGTTGTTTGCTCCGTTTCCGGAGCGCTGTCACCAGTATACCGGACGGCGCTCCACAGCGTAAGCACCCTGGGGGGATGAAAAGTTGCACAGTTTTTTTCACAATTTTTCGCTGACAGCCAAATGGAATTTGCCCGTTTTTCAACATGAATGAAGGAAACGGTATATAAACACAGGGAAATTTGCGCCATGTCGCGGCATTTTACAATTTTACACGCATTTTACATAAGCGCTCTTTTCGTTTTTACATCCCCTGCTTATCCTGTGAAGCGTAGGGAACAAAAAACCAAAATCAAAATCGAAGTTCGAAAGGAGCACTTCATCTTGAAAAAGATCATTACCATTTTGTGCATTGCCGTCATGGCGCTCTCGCTGTTTGCGGGCTGCGGCCAGAAGGCGGACGACAACAACACGGCCGCTGCCGGCGGCACGGTCTCGACCGACGGTTCCACCTCGATGGAAAAAGTCATCGGCGCGCTCGGCGAGTCCTTCATGGAAGCAAACTCGGGCACGACCTTCACCTATAACCCGACCGGCTCCGGCTCCGGCATCCAGGCCGTCTCCGAGGGCCGCTGCGACATCGGCCTGTCGAGCCGCGCGCTCAAGGACGACGAGAAGGCCTCCGGCCTGAAGGAGACCACCCTCGCCCTCGACGGCATCGCCATCATCGTCAACCCCCAGAACCCCGTCAAGGACCTGACCCTGGAGCAGATCGCCAAGATCTACACCGGTGAGATCACCAACTGGAAGGATGTCGGCGGCAACGACGCCGAGATCGTCCTCATCGGCCGCGAGGCCGGCAGCGGCACGCGCGACGGCTTCGAGTCCATCACCGACACGAAGGATGCCTGCCAGTACCGTCAGGAGCTGACCTCCACGGGCGATGTCATCACCACCGTGTCCCAGAACCCGAACGCCATCGGCTATGCCTCTCTGGCTGCCATCAAGGACAGCGTCAAGGCCCTGACCGTCAACGGTGTTGCCCCGACGGAAGCGACCGTCAAGGACGGCACCTACCTCGTGCAGCGTCCGTTCGTCCTCGTGACGAAGGAAGGCGTGGCCCTGAGCGAGACCGCGCAGAAGTTCTTCGACTTTGCGACCTCTGCAGATGCCGCGTCCATCATCTCCGCGGCGGGCGCAGTCCCGGTGGCCTGAGCCACAGACAAGCGTACAGGCGGCTGGAGACCAGCCGCCTTTCGCATATACAGAGGTGCTGGATATGAAAAAGAGATCTCAAGTTCTGGAGACGGTCGTGCATGGCGTGTTCCTGCTCCTTGGCCTTATCACCGTCGGGTGTGTGCTGCTCATCAGCGTGTACCTGATCGTCTCCGGCATCCCCGCCATCCGGAAGATCGGGCTCGTCCCGTTTCTGTTCGGCAAGACGTGGGCCTCCACGGCGGCAGAGCCGTCGTACGGCATTTTGCCGTTCATTCTGACAAGTGTATACGGCACGGCCGGGGCCATCGTGCTCGGCGTGCCGCTGGGCTTCCTGACGGCCGTGTATCTGGCGAAGGTCGCCCCGCCGCGGCTCAAGACCGTGCTCGAATCGGCCGTGAGCCTGCTGGCCGGCATCCCGTCGGTCGTCTACGGCCTTGTGGGCATGCTCGTGCTCGTGCCGGGCATCCGCAAGGTGTTTCACCTGGCCGACGGCGCGAGCCTGCTCGCCGCCATCGTCGTGCTGGCGATCATGATCCTGCCGTCGATCATCAAGGTGTCCGTCACGGCGCTCGAGGCCGTGCCGCCCGAGTATGAGGACGCATCGCTCGCGCTCGGCGCGACGCCCATCGAGACGTACTTCAAGGTCTCCGTCCCGGCGGCGAAGAGCGGCATTGCCGCCGCCGTCGTGCTCGGCGTCGGCCGCGCCATCGGCGAGGCCATGGCCGTCATGATGGTGTCGGGCAATGTGCCGAATATGCCGAGCCTGTTTCAGAGCGTGCGCTTTCTGACCACCGCCGTCGCCAGCGAAATGTCCTACTCCGGCGGCCTGCAGCGGCAGGCGCTGTTTTCCATCGCGCTGGTGCTGTTTTTGTTCATCATGCTCATCAACGCTACGCTCAACTTCTTCCTCAAGCGCAATCAGGAGGGGGACAAATGAAAAAGAAAGCCATTTCCGGCGGCCGCAGGGCCTATATTCTCACCATGCGCATCCTCATGGGTGCGGCGGCCATTATCACGGCGGCGCTCGTGCTGTTTCTGATCGCCTACGTGCTCATCAAGGGCCTGCCGAACGTGTCGTGGACGCTGCTGTCCACCGCGCCGAGCTACCTGTCCGACCGCATCGGCATCCTGCCGGACATCCTCAACACGCTCTATATCGTCATTGCGACGCTGCTCATCGTCCTGCCGCTCGGCGTGGGCGCGGCCATCTACCTGACCGAGTACGCCACGAACCGCCGGCTCATCGGCGCCATCGAGTACGCGGCCGAGACGCTCTCCGGCATCCCGTCGATCATCTACGGCCTTGTGGGCATGCTGTTTTTCTGCCAGTTTCTGAATATGAAAACATCGCTGCTGGCCGGCGCGCTCACGCTCGTCATCATGAATCTGCCGACCATCATGCGCACCACGCAGGAGAGCCTCAAAACCGTGCCGCAGAGCTACCGCGAGGGCGCGTTCGGCCTCGGTGCGGGCAAGTGGCGTGTCATCCGCACCGTGGTGCTGCCCGGCTGCGTGGACGGCGTCATCACCGGCTGCATCCTGTCCGTCGGCCGCATCCTCGGCGAGTCGGCTGCGCTGCTGTTCACGGCGGGCTTTGCCCACGCGCTCAACGACTTTTTCGAGGGACTGAGCAGCGCGGGCGCCACGCTCACCGTCGCGCTTTACGTCTACGCCAAGGAGCAGGGCCGGTTTGATGTGGCCTTTGCCATCGCCGCCATTTTGATGATCCTTACGCTGCTCATCAACGGCGCTGCTACGCTCGTTGAGCGATACTTCAGGAGGAAAAGAAGTTTATGAGTGACATTATGACAGTCCAGGGCCTGGACCTCTGGTACGGAGACCATCAGGCGCTGCACGATATCAGTTTGAACATTCCCGAAAAGAGCATCACGGCGCTCATCGGGCCGTCCGGCTGCGGCAAATCCACGTTTCTCAAAACGCTCAACCGCATGAACGACCTCATCCCGGGCGTGAAGATCACGGGCGATGTGCGCTACCGCGATCAGGACATTTTCGCCCCCGGAACGGACGTCAACGAGCTGCGGCGCGAGATCGGCATGGTCTTTCAGAAGCCGAACCCGTTTCCGATGAGCATCTACGACAACATCGCCTATGGCCCGCGCACGCACGGCATCAAAAACCGCGCCAGGCTCGACGAGATCGTCGAAAAGTCCCTGCGCGGCGCGGCCATCTGGGACGAGGTGAAAGACCGCCTGAAGAAAAACGCCCTCGGCCTCTCCGGCGGCCAGCAGCAGCGCCTGTGCATCGCCCGCGCGCTCGCGGTCGAGCCGGAGGTGCTGCTCATGGACGAGCCCACGAGCGCGCTTGACCCCATCTCCACGTCGAAGATCGAGGAGCTGGCCATGCAGCTCAAGGAACAGTACACGATCGTCATCGTCACGCACAACATGCAGCAGGCGGTGCGTATCTCCGACCGCACGGCGTTTTTCCTGCTCGGCGAGCTTGTCGAGTGCGGCGACACGCAGCAGCTGTTCTCGCAGCCGCAGGATAAGCGCACGGAGGATTACATCACAGGGAGGTTTGGCTAATGAGAAGCCGGTTTGATGAACAGCTCGCGCTCCTGAACAAGGAGATGATCGAGATGGGCGCACTGTGCGAGGAGGTCATCGCGCTCGCATCCAAGGCCCTCACGGAGGCAGATCCGGAGCTGGCGCAGCGCGTCGCGCCGCTCGATGCCGAGATCGACCAGAAGGAGCGCAACATCGAGTCGCTGTGCCTCAAGCTCCTGCTCCAGCAGCAGCCCGTCGCGCGCGACCTGCGCCAGATCTCGGCCGCGCTGAAGATGATCACGGACATGGAGCGCATCGGCGATCAGGCCGAGGACATTGCGGAGATCATCCAGTTTCTCGCCGGCCGTTCGGCGGAAAATGACGATCTGCTGCGCGAAATGGCGCTCTCGACCATCCATATGGTCACAGAAAGTGTTGACGCCTACGTCAAGCGTGATACAATGCTGGCAGAGACGGTCATCGCCGAGGACGATGTCGTGGACAACGCCTTCGACGAGGTCAAGCGCCGGCTGATTGACAAGATCGCCGCCCATCCCGACGACGGGGAGTACGCGCTCGACCTGCTCATGATCGCCAAATACTTCGAGCGCATCGGCGACCACGCGACGAACATCGCCGAGTGGGTGATCTTCTCGGTCACCGGGGTGCACAAGGAGGGGTAAGCCATGATCTGGTGTGTGGAGGACGACGCCAGTATCCGCGACATTGAGGTCTATACGCTCTCATCCACGGGGTTTGACGCCCGCGGCTTTGCCGACGGCGTGTCATTCTGGTCGGCGCTCCAGACGGAGAAGCCCGATCTGGTGGTGCTCGACGTGATGCTGCCCGGCGTGGACGGCATCGAGCTGCTGCAGCGCATGAAGGCGTCGGCGGAGCTGCGCACCATCCCGGTCGTCATGGCTACGGCCAAGGGCGCGGAGTATGACAAGATCCGCGGTCTCGACCTCGGCGCGGACTATTACCTCGTCAAGCCCTTCGGCGTGATGGAGCTCGTGTCCTGCGTCAAGGCGGTGCTGCGCCGCTGCCAGCCGGAAAAAGCTGCACATCAGCTGCGCAGCGGCGGGCTCGTCGTCGATCTCGACGCACACACGGTCACGGTCGACGGCGCGCGTGTCGCGCTTACGTATAAAGAATTTGAGCTCCTGCGCCTGTTTCTGTCCCATCCGGGCATGGCGTTCACGCGCGACCAGCTCTTTCAGGAGATCTGGGGCATGGACTACTGCGGCGAGACCCGCACGGTCGACATGCACATCCGGACGCTCCGGCAGAAGCTCGGCCCCTACGGACGACGGATCGAAACGGTGCGCAATGTTGGCTACCGCATGGAGGCAACGACATGACCAAAAAGATCTTTCAATCCATCCTGCTCGTGGCCGGGTGCGTGCTGCTGGCGAGCCTGCTGATCATCATGGGCTTTTTGTACGATTACTTTGGCGGCGTGGAGGAAAACCAGCTGCGCGACGAGCTGAGTCTCGCCGCAGCGGCCGTCGAGGACGGCGGCACGGACTATCTGTCCCAGCTGACGGCCGACCGTTATCGCCTGACATGGATCGCGGCCGACGGCAGCGTCCTGTACGATACCAAGACCGACGCCGAGAGCCTTGAGAACCATGCCTCGCGCGCCGAGGTCAGTCAGGCGCTGGCGATCGGCACCGGCGAGAGCACGCGCTATTCCTCGACGCTCATGGAAAAGACCATGTACTACGCCCAGCGCCTGGACGACGGCACGGTGCTGCGCATTTCCATCAGCCGCGCGACGGTCGGCATGATCGCCGTCGGCATGATCCAGCCGCTGCTGATCGTGCTCATCGTGGCGCTCATCCTCTCCGGCTTGCTGGCCAGACGGCTGTCGCGGCGCATCGTCGATCCGCTCAACAGCCTCGATCTCGAGCACCCGCTCGATAACGACGCCTATGAGGAGCTCTCGCCGCTGCTCAAGCGCATCCACCACCAGCACGTCGAGATCCAAACGCAGCTGCGCGAGCTGCGCGAAAAGACCGACGAGTTCACGCAGATCACCGGCAGCATGCGCGAGGGCCTTGTCCTGCTCGACGAGCACGGCAGCATCCTGAGCATCAACGCCGCGGCGCAGGCGCTCTTCGGCGCGGACGCGCAGTGCGTCGGCAGGGATTTTCTCACCATCGAGCGCAGCCACGAGATCAGCGCCGCCATTCAGGCCGCCGCTGCGGACGGCCACAGTGAGGTGCGCGCCGAGCGCGCGGGCCGCGTGTATCAGTTCGATATCAGCCGCATCACGTCCGACGGGAAATTCCTCGGCACGGTCATTCTGGCCTTTGACATCACGGAGCAGGAGTTTGCCGAGCGCAACCGCCGCGAGTTCACGGCGAATGTCTCGCACGAGCTCAAAACGCCGCTGCAGGGCATCATCGGCAGCGCCGAGCTGATCGAAAACGGCATGGTCAAGCCCGGGGATCTGCCGCGCTTCGTCGGCCATATCCACGCCGAGGCCGCGCGCCTCGTCACGCTCATCGACGATATCATCCGCCTGTCCCAGCTCGACGAGGGTGACGCCATGCCGACGGAGCCGGTCGACCTGCTCGCCGTGTCGCAGGAGGCGGCGGAGAACCTGCACGACGCCGCGGCCGCGCGCAACGTTACGGTCAGCGTCACGGGGCAGCCGGCCGTCCTGCCCGGCGTCCGCCGCCTGATCTATGAGATCGTCTATAACCTCTGCGACAACGCCATCAAGTACAACCGTGACGGCGGGCGCGTGGACGTAACGGTCGCGGCCGATGCCGGCGGCAGCAGCATCACCGTTGCCGACACCGGCATCGGCATCGCGCCGGAGCATCAGGCGCGTGTGTTCGAGCGCTTCTACCGCGTGGATAAGAGCCACTCCAAGGCGTCCGGCGGCACGGGCCTCGGCCTGTCGATCGTCAAGCACGCCGTGCAGTATCACCACGGCCGCATCGAGCTTGAGAGCACGCCCGGCACGGGCACGACCATCCGTGTCGTGTTCCCGAACCCGTGACCCGGTATGGAAAAACAGAGCGGACTTCCGGCTGCGGAAGTCCGCTTTTTTCTGCCCCGCAGGGCTTGACACCCGGGCGGGGCGGTGTTATCATGCAGTTGAGATTAGATATATCTAACCAGTCGGTTTTTCAAGGAGGACATTCCATGTATCAGATCACACTGGGGATCGACGGCATGATGTGCGGCATGTGCGAGAGCCACATCAACGATGCGGTGCGCAATGCCTTTCCGGTCAAGAAGGTCTCGTCCTCGCACGGCAAGGGCCAGACGGTCATTCTCTCCGAAACGGAGATCCCGGAGGCGGAGCTGCGCCCGGTCATCGCCAAGACGGGCTACGAGCTCACGAGCTACGTCTGCGCCCCGTATGAGAAAAAGGGCCTGTTCCACCGGCACTGAACATAGCCGAACAGGACAAGCGGCACGCGGCGGTCATCTG